>OIFD01000041.1_pt1 | contig 138961 bp, 116 predicted proteins | sample 1582021 | NCBI WGS metagenome assembly OIFD01 (sample SAMN07501059, study PRJEB24779) | human gut metagenome | isolation source: stool | host: human infant | place: USA: Pittsburgh, PA | reverse complement strand
CGCGTCAGTTTGGATGGGATGAAGCGCCGCGCGTTGAAAGCCCCGTCGCCACGTGATGCTCTTGGTGCCCTCAAAGGTCCTGGCGCGGTAACGATTATGGCGGAGATCAAGCGTCGCAATTTACGCGATGGTTATATTGCTCCGATCCCGGATGCTGGTGCATTGGCGCGCCAGTACGTTGATGGGGGAGCAACCATGGTTGCTTGCGTCACAGAGAACCGTCATTTCGATGGTTCGTTGGCAGATTTGCAGGCTGTAAGGCGCGCTATTGACCTGCCAATACTGCGCAAAGATTACATTATTTCGCCGTATCAGATTCACGAGTCTCGGGCCTACGGTGCCGACATGGTGCTCCTTTTCGCGGCTCTATTGGATCAGCCTCATTTGCGAGGATTCATAGAACGCATCGAGTCTTTGGGAATGTCTGCCCTGGTGGAAGTAGATTCGCGGGTTGAGGCGGTACGGGCCCTGGATGCGGGTGCGAAGGCGATTGGTGTCAATGCGCGCAATCTGCACAATCTGAAGATTGACCGCTCGAATTTTGATGAGATCGTTGATGTGATCCCCTCCGATGTGATCGCGGTTGCTCAGTCTGGCGTTCGTGATCCGCGGGATGTGTTCGTGTATGCGAGGGCAGGAGCAGATTCGGTCCTGGTTGGAAAGTCTTTAGTTTCAGCTAGTGACCCGCGCGCTTTGGTGGCCGAAATGGTTTCGGCAGCTCAACACCCGGCGCTACTTGCAGATCGCAAAAAGCGCATTCAGCAGGGAATTCACGAGCGTCAGGCCCTGCTTTACCAAGCGCACTGAGTTTCTCAACTACGTATCGCAGTAGGTTCTGGATAAACTTGTATCCATGAGTGTTATTTCCCTGCTCCCGGTTTCAATACCGTCACCGCCTCAGGGCGTTTGGTATTTGGGGCCGGTTCCTCTTCGTGCGTATGGAATTATTATCGCCTGTGCAATGGTGGTAGCGGTTTTACTAACCAAGAAGCGTTACGAGGAACGCGGTGGGAATCCAGAACTGGTTTACGACGTGGCCCTGTGGGCAATCCCGTTTGGGATTGTGGGTGCTCGGCTGTATCACGTGATTACTTCGCCGTACAAGTATTTTGGTCCGAATGGGCAGTGGCTGGAGATTTTCCGGATTTGGGAAGGCGGAATAGCCATCATGGGCGCCGTTATTGGCGGCGTGATTGGTTCTGCAATTGCTCTTCATCGCGCGGGTCAGCGTATGGGACCGTTTGCGGATGCGGTGGCGCCTACGTTACTTATTGCTCAGGCAATGGGGCGGTTCGGTAACTGGTTTAACCAGGAGCTATTCGGCAAAGCTACGACGCTGCCGTGGGGTTTGGAGATTGACGATCGGCATCTGCCCGCTGGGTATGCGTCTGGCACGTTGTTCCACCCGACTTTCTTGTACGAGGTTATCTGGAACCTCTCGATGGCCTTCGTCATTATTGCCCTTGATAAAAGGTTTAAGTTTAAGGGCGGTCAGCTGATCTTCCTGTATATGAGCCTGTACGCGATTGGCAGATTCTGGATTGAGAATCTTCGGATTGATCCCGCGAAGATTATCTTAGGTATGCGTTTGAATGCCTGGTCGGCACTCGTAATCATTATTATTGGGATTGTTGGATTCTTAATAGCGGGTAAACGGGGAGCATCGACTCGCGTGGAAGCTCCCGAACGCACTGAGGAGAACGTAGAGTAGTTATATGCGTAGAGCTAAGATTGTTTGCACTATTGGCCCGGCAACAGAGAGTCCTGATCAGATTCAAGCCTTGGTAGATGCCGGCATGGATGTGGCTCGTATTAACAGGAGCCATGGCGATGTAGAGGGCCACGAAGCAGTTATTAAGCATGTGAGGAAGGCTGCGCGCGCTTCAGGCCGTGCGATCGCCGTGCTGGTTGACTTGCAGGGCCCGAAGATCCGTTTGGGACGTTTTGAGGATGGCCCGCACTACTTGAACGTGGGTGATACTTTCACCATCACCACCCGCGACGTGCCGGGAACAAAGGAATTGGTGTCAACCACGTTTGCAGGGCTTCCAGGTGACTGCCGCCCCGGTGATCGTCTGTTGATTGACGACGGCAACGTGGCGGTTCGTGTCATTGAGGTAACTGATACTGACGTGAAGACTCGCGTTGAGGTTCCCGGTAATGTTTCGAACAACAAGGGCATTAACCTTCCGGGTGTGGCTGTTTCGGTGCCCGCACTGACGGAAAAGGATGAGGAAGATCTTCGCTGGGCGCTTAACATTGGTGCCGATTTCATTGCCCTGTCTTTTGTGCGTGATGCAAAGGACATTAACGATGTTCACGCGGTCATGGAAGAGGTTGGTATTTACCGCCCGGTAATTGCCAAGATTGAGAAGCCGCAAGCCGTTGAGCATCTGCTAGAGATCGTGGAAGCGTTTGACGGCATCATGGTCGCCCGTGGCGACTTGGGCGTTGAGGTGCCGCTCGAGACGGTCCCGCTGGTACAAAAGCGTGCGATTGAGCTTGCTCGCCGCCGCGCGAAGCCGGCTATTGTTGCAACCCAGGTGATGGATTCGATGATTAAGAATCCGAGGCCAACGCGTGCTGAGGCATCTGACTGTGCTAACGCGATTTTGGACGGGGCTGACGCGGTAATGCTTTCTGGTGAGACGTCGATTGGCGCCTACCCGATTGAGGCCGTTCGCACAATGGACCGCATTATTGAAAACGTTGAGGAGAACGGCGGTGAGCGTATTGCTCCGATCGGCGCGTTTAACGTTGCGAACTCTTCGGTCTTGACCCAGGCAGCTGCGCAGATTGGTGAGCGTTTGGATGTTAAGTTCCTCGTGAACTTCACCCAGTCGGGTTCAACAGCGCGGCAGATGTCGCGTTTGCGTTCGCCGATCCCGATGCTGGCGTTCACCCCGCTTGAAACCACGCGTAACCAGTTGGCCCTGTCCTGGGGTATTCAAACTTATCGAGTACCGGAAGTGAAGCATACGGATGACATGGTGTGGCAGGTCGACCAGGTCCTGCGGCTTTCGCAGTTGGCTGACGTGGGCGACGTGCTGGTGATCGTGGCTGGTATGCCGCCGGGCACCCCGGGTTCTACTAACTCGCTTCGTATCCATACGATTGGCGATGACGTCGATTATTCGATTGGTGGCGGAATCTAGTCCAGTTCGCATTCGAATATTAATGCCGGGGTTGCTACTTGCAGCCCCGGCATTAATATGATTTACTATATTATTCGCCGTAAATAGTTAAGGCGTTGTAGCGCACTTGCTACAGGCCGGTTTCTCCGGTTTCCCAGACGCCTAGCGGATGAAGCATTTCAGTTTTGTGGGGCTGGATTACCTGCGCTGCCGTTGCGCATATCCGGCCGGATAGTAGGAAGGAGATAGCTATGCAGATGTTTAGCATTTACGACATGCACACAAGCCGTCAGGCCCGCAACCTTAGCGAGATGAACATTGCAGAGGCTGTGCGCCCATGGTTTAAGGATGTCGATTCGATGCAGGTAAGGCGCGCTATTGACGCGTTGGCCGTACCGGCAACGCGTAAGCAGGCAGCTGATTACCTTGGCATCAGTCTTGTCCAGGTTGCATGAGGGAAGACAGCGCCTATTAGAACATCTGGTTCTGTAGGTGTTTTCACGGGAGCTTGATAGATTATGAAGAGCTATCAAGCTCCCATTTTCTCTATATGACTGCGCATCTGATGAGGATCAGAAATTAAAAAGTACCCCGGGTGGGATTCGAACCCACAACATGCCGATTTTGAGTCGACCGCCTCTGCCAGTTGGGCCACCGGGGCATTGTTACCGTTTGAACGGAACCAAGGTCTAGAATAGCCATAGTTTTAAGTTGGACCAAAATTTAGGAATGTTATGAGTGACACTGAACGTAAAACGCGCAGGGTTGTTGTCGCTGAAGACGAAGCTCTAATCCGCTTGGATATTGTTGAAACCCTTAAAGGTGCTGGATACGACGTAGTTGCTGAGGTAGATAATGGCGAGGACGCAGTTGCGAAGGCGCTTGAACTAGAACCTGATCTTTGCGTGTTTGATGTGAAGATGCCGAAGATGGACGGCATTACCGCAGCGGAGCGCATTTTGAAGGAGCTCTCTTGCGCCGTGGTCATGCTGACCGCATTTTCGCAGGCTGAGCTTGTTGAGCGTGCACGTGATGCAGGAGCGATGGCATACGTTGTTAAACCGTTCTCGCCTACGGATCTACTTCCCGCTGTGGAGATCGCCGTTTCGAGGCAGGCTGAGATGCTCGCCATGGAAGATGAGATTGCCGATCTGACCGAGCGTTTCGAAACGCGTAAGGTTGTTGACCGCGCTAAGGGATTGCTCATGGAGCGCATGGGGATGACGGAGCCGGAGGCATTCCGCTGGATTCAAAAGACGTCTATGGATAGGCGCCTTTCTATGCGCGAAGTTGCTGACGCGGTTGTAGATCAGGTGGGAGAGTAGCCTTCACGGTTTCTTAATGATCTGGTTTGAGATCAGGGCGGTGGATATTAATCTGCCGCCCTCATCCGTTATATCCACCCGGTGTACGCAGCGAGTGCGCCCTAAATGGATCGCAGTGGCCACGGCGGTAACGTAGCCGGCTTTAGCGGGTCGAATATGTTGGATGGATAGTTCCACGCCAACGGCACTGAAATCATCGCCAATAGTGCGGGCATGTTCACGTGAAGCTAAGGAGCCTGCAGTTTCTGCTAAGGCAGCACTCGCGCCCCCGTGCAGTACACCCGCTGTTTGCCTGTTGCCATCTACCGGCATGCGAATCACGCAGTTTGTAGACGAGAGCTTGATAACTTCCATCTCGGTGCGAGCCATGAGGGTCTGCTTATCGAAGTGAGGCACCGTTGTTCCTTTCGTAAATAACTAGTTCTCACCTTACGTTCCTCCTGGCTTGCACGTGTACCGAGGGGTGTAATAGGCGTTCGGTTATGTCTTGCCAACAGCGTAGGTGCTGTGAATTGTGCCCCTCTGCTCTAGGCTTGAAGGCGTGAGTGAAAAACGACTTCTAGTACTAGATGGCCATTCGATGGCGTTTCGCGCGTTCTACGCGCTTCCCGTGGAATCTTTCATTACGAGCACGGGGCAGCACACTAACGCGGTCTACGGTTTCGTTTCGATGCTTGTGAAGATGCTTGCCGACTACGAACCAACGCACGTGTTGGCAGCTTTTGATGCCGCTGAGAAGTCTTTCCGCTCCGATGAATATCCCGAATATAAGGCGGGGCGTGCGAAGACGCCGGATGAGTTTAAGAGCCAGGTTCCGCTCATTCAAGAGGTGCTTAAGAAGCTAGACATCCCCGTGGTTGTGAAAGAGGGCGTAGAAGCCGATGACGTCCTCGCAACGGTTTCTTCAATGGCAGAAGAAGCGGGCATGGAGACGTATTTGGCATCTGGAGACCGCGATACCTTCCAGTTGGTCACCGATTCTACGTTCGTGATTTATCCGGGACGTTCAATGTCTGACTTGAGATTGATGGATCCGCAGGCGGTGACGGATCGGTACGGCGTAGTGCCGGCGCAGTATCCGGAGATTGCCGCGCTGGTGGGGGAGTCGGCTGACAACCTGTCGGGCGTTCCCGGTGTGGGTGATAAGACGGCAGCACAGTGGTTGAAGAAGTTCGGCGGCCTTGATCAGCTGATCAAGAATGCGGACAAGGTCGGCGGTAAGCGCGGCGAGGCGCTACGCGAGCACTTAGAAGATGTGCGTCGTAATCGCCGCCTAAATGCACTGCTTCGTGACGTCGATTTGGCAGTGGAGCTTTCGGATTTAGAACGTAAGCCGTTTGACCGCAATGGGGTTGAGGAGCTCTTCGATTCCCTTGAGTTCGCAACGCTTCGCTCCCGAGTTTTTGCTGTAGATGTAGCTGATCAGGACAAGGCTCCCACACCATCGGCAAGTGAGGCCGTGCAGGTTGAAACATCAACGTATCCGCAGGTTGGAATCGAAGCGTGGGCACAACCGGTAGAGGAGGGTGACCTCTTGGCGGTGCTGCCGGCGCTGGCTGGTAGCGATATCGAAGTGTTTGTGCTGTACACCCCTGGAAGGGCGTTGGTTGTAGATCCAGTTGATCTTGATGAGGCCGCTGCGAATGAACTCCAAGCTTTGTTTAGCAAGGCACGCGTGATCACTCACGAGGCAAAAAAGTGGCGTCACCTGTTTGGCCAGCGAGGTATTGACTTTGGAAATATTTGGTTTGAGGCTGAGCTAGCCGCCTATCTTTTGCGCCCCGACCAGCGAGGCTATGAGCTGCCGGCTCTAGCGCGACGATATTTGGACCGCACTGTTGCGGCCGAAGAGTCTGACGGGCAGTTGTCTTTGCTCACCGATCATTCGCAGAAAGTGATCCTTGCGCAAGCTCTGTACGATTTGGAACCGCCAATGAGGGCAGAGCTGAACAAGCAGGACGCGTGGGAGCTATTCCAGCAAATGGAGCTACCGGTGCAAAACGTGTTGTGGAAGATGGAACACGTGGGCATTGGTGTGGACATGGACACTTTGCGGGCGATGTCAGATGAGCTTGACAGCATGGTGGGCCGCGCCGCCGATGCCGCTTACGAGGTGATTGGACACGAGGTGAACCTGTCCAGTCCAAAGCAACTGCAAACGGTACTGTTTGACGAATTGGATATGCCCAAGACCAAGAAGACTAAAACGGGATACACCACAAACGCGGATGCTCTTGAAAAGCTGTTCTTGCAAACGGAGCATCCCTTCCTTGCACACCTGCTGGAGCACCGCGACAAGATTAAGCTGCGCCAAACGGTTGACGGCCTGATCGGTTCGGTGAGGTCCGATGGGCGCATTCACACCACATTCGAGCAGACGAAGGCCGCCACGGGCCGTCTGTCCTCAACCCAGCCGAACTTGCAAAACATTCCGGCCCGTACGGAAGAGGGACTGCGGATTCGCGAGGCATTTGTTCCGGCGGATGGTTTCGACGCCCTTCTCACTGCAGATTATTCACAGATCGAGATGCGCATCATGGCGCACATGTCTGAAGACGCGGCATTGATCGAGGCTTTCAACTCGGGTGAGGATCTGCACAAGACCATGGCCGCCATGGTGTTCCACGTGCCCGTTGATGAGGTCGATTCGAATCTGCGTAGCCGAATCAAGGCAACTTCCTACGGCTTAGCTTATGGCCTATCCTCCTATGGCCTGTCCCAGCAACTCGGCATCAGCGTTGCCGAGGCCGGAGAGCTACGCGATAAGTACTTCGAACGTTTTGGGGGAGTACAGGATTTCCTCGCAGGGTTGGTGGAGAACGCTCGCAAGGTGGGGTATACCACCACTCTGTTTGGGAGGCGTCGCTACCTACCGGACCTCACTTCGACTAACCGCCAGCGAAGAGAGATGGCCGAGCGCGCTGCGCTCAACGCGCCAATTCAAGGATCTGCAGCTGACATCATCAAGGTTGCGATGATTCATCTTGATAGTGCCCTAGCCGAATCGGGTTTGAGTTCACGCGTGCTACTACAGGTGCATGACGAACTTGTGCTTGAGATTAAGAACAGTGAGAAGGACGAGATTCAAAAGCTCGTGAAGCATGCGATGTCTAACGCGGTTGCCTTGGATGTGCCCCTGGACGTGTCTATGGGTATTGGCGATAACTGGCGCAGTGCCGGCCATTAGTCCCAAAAATGTGGCGCGAATGAGCGTTTGGCCCAAAATGCGACCAAACTCTCACGCCCAGAGTCTCGAATTTATTACGTGTGGGCCAGAGCTTCACTGATAGCATTGCCTTTGGTGCTCTTTGTGGTTACAGTTTGAAACTGTGCGCATAGGCGCCAAATTGTCCATATTCACTACTATTTATCCGTATTCGGGGATTTAAACTTTATGACCAACTCAACCCCGCAGCCCGAGCAGGTTGCAGTCAACGATATTGGATCCGAACAGGATCTACTCGCCGCTATCGACGAGACCATCAAGTACTTCAAGGAAGGCGACATTGTCGAAGGCTCTGTCGTCAAGGTTGACCGCGATGAAGTCCTGCTAGATATCGGTTACAAGACCGAGGGCGTTATTCTTTCGCGCGAATTGTCGATCAAGCATGACGTCGATCCTGACGACGTTGTAGAGGTTGGCGACAAGATTGAGGCTCTTGTTCTTCAGATGGAAGACAAGGAAGGCCGTTTGCTTCTGTCGAAGAAGCGTGCCCAGTACGAGCGTGCCTGGGGCACGATCGAGAAGGTCAAGGAAGAAGATGGCGTCGTAAACGGTACCGTCATCGAGGTCGTCAAGGGCGGCCTCATCCTCGACATCGGTTTGCGTGGCTTCCTACCGGCCTCCCTCGTGGAGATGCGTCGCGTTCGCGACCTGCAACCGTACATTGGTCGCGAACTTGAAGCTAAGATCATTGAGCTGGACAAGAACCGAAACAACGTTGTTCTTTCCCGCCGCGCTTGGCTAGAGCAGACCCAGTCTGAGGTTCGCACCAACTTCCTCAACACCCTCCAGAAGGGCCAGGTTCGTTCCGGCGTTGTTTCCTCGATCGTTAACTTCGGTGCGTTCGTTGATCTTGGCGGTGTAGACGGTCTCGTCCACGTTTCTGAGCTGTCTTGGAAGCACATTGATCACCCGTCCGAGGTTGTTGAAGTTGGCGACGAGGTCACCGTTGAGGTTCTCGACGTCGATATGAACCGCGAGCGTGTTTCGCTTTCGCTCAAGGCCACCCAGGAAGATCCGTGGCAGGCATTTGCCCGCATCCACGCTATCGGTCAGGTTGTGCCGGGCAAGGTCACCAAGCTCGTTCCGTTCGGCGCGTTTGTCCGCGTTGAGGATGGCATTGAGGGCCTCGTTCACATTTCTGAGCTTGCGCAGCGTCACATCGACGCTCCTGAGCAGGTCGCAAAGGTGGGCGATGAGGTCTTCGTTAAGATCATCGACATCGATCTTGAGCGCCGCCGCATCTCGCTGTCGCTGAAGCAGGCTAACGAAGGCGTGGACCCGAACTCTTCGGACTTCGATCCGTCGCTGTACGGTATGGCCGCTGAGTACGATGAGAACGGCAACTACAAGTACCCTGAGGGCTTCGATCCGGAGACCCAGGAGTGGATGGAAGGCTACGACGAGCAGCGCGTTGCTTGGGAGTCTCAGTACGCTGAGGCTCACGCTCGTTGGGAGTCCCACAAGGCTCAGGTTGCTCGTGCGATGGAAGAGGACGCCGAGGCTGCTCCGAAGATTGAGGAGCAGGCATCCTACTCGACCCCGGTTGAGTCGGAAGGCACCCTTGCTTCTGATGAGGCACTCGCAGCGCTTCGCGAGAAGCTAACGAACAACTAATAGTCTCGTTGCCGTTAGGCGCTTGAACTAGACGTTCAGGAGGTGGCCGAGTGGGAAACCACTCGGCCACCTCTTTGTTGCGAGTTATAGTCAAACTGTTCAATCCTGTTTTGGCATGTAAAGCTGCTTGGAACTGGGAGGTCTGTATGGCTTGGGAAGAGATCCAGCGCGGGGGAGCGCACGCTCTTATCAAAGTGCCAGTATTGAAGTCTGTCTCAGTTCCCAGCGCTCACCCACGTGTTGCCCGTCCGCTTTGGATCGGACTTACGGGTGGTATTGGGGCAGGTAAGTCTGCAGTCACGAACGTTTGGCGCGAAATGGGCGCAACGATTGCTGATGGCGACGTGATCGCTCGCGAGATCGCCGGGCCGGATACGGATGCTCTGGCGCACATCATTCAGCGTTTCGGATCCGAGGTTGCTCCGGGCGGCGTGTTAAACAGGGCAAGCCTAGCTAGCATTGTTTTTAACGATGAGAAGGCCCTTGCAGATCTGAATGAGATAACCCACCCACGCATCCGCACGCGCGCATTAGAGATCTTAGAGGCGGCGCCAAATGACGGCCTTGCGGTGTATGACGCGGCTGTTTTGATAGAGGCGAATATGACGCACATGGTTGATGCGGTTGCAGTCGTTGTGGCTGATGAGCAGCACCGTGTAGCTCGTTTGACGGGTATGCGAGGAATGGACGAGCAGGACGCCAGGCGGCGGATTGTGAACCAGATGAGCGATGCCCAGCGGTGCAAACATGCCAGCATCATCATAGAAAACGAGGGGTCATTGGCAGATCTCGATTTCGTGGCCCGCGAGCTCTACCAAATGCTTACTGCAGGCCGTGAAGCTTAGACTAGAAGACATGGAAAACCAGACTGTTGTTCGCCAAGAAGCGCCTTTCGAGGTTGTCTCTGAGTTCTCCCCGTCGGGTGACCAGCCGACGGCTATCAAGGAGCTGGCCGAACGGATCAACGCTGGTGAAAAAGACATCGTCTTGCTCGGCGCCACGGGTACCGGTAAGTCTGCTACAGCCGCGTGGCTGATTGAGCAGATTCAGCGCCCCACGCTGGTGATGGCACCAAATAAGACGCTCGCCGCGCAGCTCGCCGCAGAACTACGCAGTTTGCTACCCAACAATGCGGTTGAGTACTTCGTGTCCTACTACGACTACTACCAGCCGGAAGCGTACGTGCCCCAAACCGACACGTACATCGAAAAAGACTCATCGATTAATGATGAGGTCGAGCGGCTGCGTCATTCAGCAACGAACTCTTTGCTTACTAGGCGCGACACGGTTGTCGTAGCATCGGTTTCATGCATATATGGCTTGGGTACGCCTGAAGAATATGTTGCGCGCATGGTAGAACTGCGCGTTGGCATGGAGGTCTCGCGAGATGACCTTTTGCGCGCATTTGTGAACATGCAGTATTCGCGCAATGACATGGCGTTTACGCGCGGCACTTTTCGCGTGCGGGGTGACACTATTGAGATCATTCCCGTTTATGAAGAGCTTGCGATTCGCATTGAGATGTTTGGGGACGAGATTGACGCCCTAGCGTACCTGCACCCGCTTACCGGTGATCTGATTCGCGAAACGGATCACGTGTACCTGTTCCCAGCCTCGCACTACGTTGCTGGTGAGGAACGCATGAAGCGCGCCCTTAAAACCATTGAAGAGGAACTTGATGAGCGCGTTCGGTGGTTTGAAGGACAGAACAAGCTTCTTGAGGCTCAAAGGTTGCGTATGCGCACAACGTACGACCTGGAAATGATGCGCGAGATTGGCACGTGCGCGGGCATTGAGAACTACTCGCGTCATATTGATGGGCGCGGGCCGGGCACGCCGCCGCATACGCTGCTGGATTATTTCCCGGATGATTTTGTGCTGATTATCGACGAGTCGCATGTGACTGTGCCGCAGATTGGTGCCATGTACGAGGGGGATATGTCCCGTAAGCGCACACTGGTTGACCACGGCTTCCGTCTGCCCTCGGCAATGGATAACCGACCGCTTAAGTGGGATGAGTTTCTCGAGCGGATCGGCCAAACGGTGTACATGTCTGCAACCCCTGGACCCTATGAGCTATCCCAAGCTTCGGGTGTGGTGGAGCAGATCATTCGCCCCACCGGCCTCGTGGATCCGAAAATCGTTATTAAACCAACGGAGGGGCAGATTGATGACCTGCTTGGTGAGGTCAATGCGCGCGTGGAGCGGGGCGAGCGCGTGCTTGTTACGACTTTGACCAAGCGTATGGCTGAAGACCTGACGGATTACATGTCGGTTCGCGGTGTACGCGTGGAATACCTACATTCGGATGTGGATACGCTTCGCCGTGTAGAGCTTTTGCGCGAACTACGCCAAGGCAAGTTTGACGTGCTGGTCGGTATTAACCTTTTGCGTGAGGGCTTGGATCTTCCCGAGGTTTCACTGGTTGCGATTTTGGATGCAGACAAGGAAGGCTTCTTGCGTTCTACCACCTCGCTTATTCAGACGATTGGGCGTGCTGCCCGAAACGTTGCCGGTGAGGTCCACATGTACGCCGACAACATTACAGATTCTATGAAGCGCGCAATTGATGAGACGGAACGACGTCGCGAGAAGCAGATTGCTTACAACCAGGAACACGGCATTGATCCGCAGCCACTGCGCAAAAAGATCCAGGATGTCACCGATATGCTTGCGCGTGAGGACATTGATACCGAAGAACTATTGGAGGGCGGCTACCGTAAGGCGGTTGCGGATTCACGTCGAGCAGGTGAGGTGAATCTGTCGGCGAGAGCTCGTTTGGCAGCTGCCGCAGAGGACGATCTGGCCGGTCTGATTGATGAGCTGACTAAGCAGATGCACCTGGCTGCTGAGGATCTCCAGTTTGAGGTTGCTGCCCGGCTGCGCGATGAGCTGAAGGAACTTAAGCAGGAGCTTCGCCATATGCGCGATGCAAACTAGCCGGTGAGAAGAACCACTGCAGGCATCTCGGCGCAGTGAGCGATTTTGGATAGAATGGCCTTGTCGAGGGGGAGTACTCCCAGAATCACAGCATCGTCAGCACGGTGAAAACCCGGTGTTGTGGCCACTAAGGTGGTGGAGAAGACCTTCGGATAAGCCCTGTTTGGACTACCGAAAGTTTTCAATTGCACGTTCATGCTCTTGGCTGGATCATGCTGGCCATTATTATCCTTGCCTTGATTATCATCGATATTGTCGGGCACGTCCGCACCCCGCATGAGCCCACACTTAAAGAAGCGGCGGTCTGGTCGATTGCCTACGTCCTTCTTGGCGTAGTTTTTGGGTTTGTAGTCTGGTTCTTCTGGGATTTGCAGTATGCCGGCGAGTATTGGGCCGGTTACATCACTGAAAAGTCGCTGTCTTTGGACAATCTGTTCGTGTTTGTGCTGATCATTTCGGCATTCCGAGTGCCGCGCAAGTACCAACAGAAGGTTCTCCTTTACGGCATTGTGATGGCCCTGGTCTTGCGGCTGGTCTTCATTTTGATCGGTGCTGCGATTATCGAAAAGTTCGCGTGGGTCTTCTACATTTTCGGTATTTGGTTGTTGTACACGGCCTACTCGCAGGTGCGCGAAGGAATCCAGGGGGACGAGGAAGAGGACGAGTACAAGGAGCCTGGATTCGTGCGTTTGGTGCGCAAGGTGTTCCCAGTTACCGATGGGTTCCTTTCGGATAAGATGCTTCACCGCCACGCGGGACGCACTTATCTGACGCCGATGCTTCTGGTCATCATTGCTCTTGGGTCTACGGACATCATGTTTGCGTTCGACTCGATTCCCGCTATCTTTGGTCTTACTAAAGAGCCGTACTTAGTTTTCGCTGCGAACGCGTTCTCGCTACTCGGATTGCGCCAGCTGTACTTCTTGATCGATGGCCTGCTTGAGCGTCTGGTTTACTTGCACTTTGGTCTCGCTGCGATTTTGGGATTCATTGGCGTGAAGCTGGTTTTGCACGCTCTGCACGAGAACAATCTGCCGTTCATCAACTCGGGTATGCCGTTTAACGTTCCCGAAATCGGTATTCCTGCCTCGCTCGGATTTATTGGCGGCACCCTGCTCATAACGGTGGTGGCATCAATGTTGAAGACCCGTGCGGATAATCGTGCGGACTCTTAACTCGCACCCTAAAACTAATGTCGAGGCAATAATCAGGGTTCGCCATTAGGATTTAACCGTGAGTGAAACAGCCGCGACCAAAGACCGCTACCTGGGCCATGTGGGAGTCAGCACGCAAGATGTTGCCCGGGCTAAGCAACTAGGCAAAACCAACTGGGTTGAGAGCACTACTTCCCGGCCAATCAAGGTCATCATTAAGTCCAACCTTTTCACGCTGTTCAACGCGATTTTAACTACGGCCGTAGTGGTTGTATTGCTGGTTGGCAACTGGCGTGACGCGGTGTTTGGCATTGTGATGGTATCCAACGCGGTGATTGGTATTTACTCAGAGATCCGCGCAAAGTACGTGCTGGATAGTTTGGCAATATTGGAGTCCCCAAGGTCTTGGGTGATCCGCGAGGGTAGACAGGTCCAGGTTCCATCGGCAGAGCTGATTTTGGGTGACCTGGTGCTCCTGCGCTCCGGTGATCAGGTTCCAACTGACGGTACCGTTCTGGAAAGCTACGGCTTGCGTGTGGATGAGTCAATGCTGACGGGGGAGTCGGTGCCCGTACGTAAGCGTGATGGCGATTCAGTACTTTCAGGTACAGCTGTGGTTGCGGGCGAGGGTTTGTTTGAGACCTTGAAGGTAGGTGAGGATTCCTACGCGAATCGGCTCACTAAAGAGGCTAAGCAGTTCAAGAAGGTTAAGTCTGAGATCGGGCAGAGCATCAACACGATTTTGAAGTGGATTTCGTGGGTGATCCTTCCGGTTGTGCTACTGCTGGTGGCCTCGCAGTTGCGTTCCGACGAGGGTACTACCTGGCAACACGCGGTGGTGCTCGCCGTTGCGGGTGTGGTGGGCATGATCCCGCAAGGATTGGTACTGCTCACGTCTCTTAACTTTGCGCTTGCCGGGGCGGGTTTGGCAAAGCGTAACGTCCTGATTCAAGAACTTGGTGCGGTTGAGGTTTTAGCCCGCGTGGATCGGCTTTGCCTCGATAAGACTGGGACGATCACTACGGGAGAAATCGCGCCGCAGCAGGTGATTTGTCTGGATGAGTCGATAGAAGAGGACGCCCAAAGCGCTCTTGCGGCAATGGTTGCGGGCGGGGAGAACCAGACCGCGAAAGCCACTATGGCCGGCCTCAGCGGTGTTGAACCGGCGAAGCTAGTGCAGGATGTCCCGTTTGATTCGTCACGCAAATGGTCGGCGGCAGTCACCGACTCGGGTTCCTGGTATTTTGGTGCGCCCGATATTGTGGCAAGCCACGCGGTGAATGCGGCTCAGACTTTAGAGCAGGTTTCGACCTTCGCAAAGCAGGGTGCCCGCGTTGTTTGCCTAGCCCATTCCCCTTTGGATCATATTGATGAGGATAATCCCAGCCTGCCTAAGCAGTTGCAGGCTGTTTTGATCGTAGTTCTGGCAGAGCAGATTAGAGGGGATGCTGCGGAAACGATCTCTTATTTCTTACGCCAAGGTGTTCAGATCAAGGTGATTTCGGGTGACAACCCCAGCACGGTAGCTGCGATCGCTAACCGCGTGGGTGTAAGACGCGGCGAGCCGGTTAAGGTCTTGGACGCGCGCGATTTGCCGCAGGCCGAGGAGGACTTTGTCGAGGCAGTCAATGAGTTTGACGTGTTTGGACGCGTGACTCCAGAAACTAAACGCAAGATGGTAAAAGCATTGCAATCACGTGGACATACGGTTGCCATGACGGGTGACGGGGTGAACGATGTCCTCGCGTTAAAGGATGCGGACCTCGGCATTGCGATGGGTTCAGGAACGCCCGCAACGAGAGCAGTAGCAAAGCTTGTCCTCGTGGACGGTAAATTCTCGAAGTTGCCTCGCGTTGTCGCTGAAGGTCGCCGCATAATTGCGAACATGGAGCGTGTCTCTGCCCTGTTCCTCACCAAAACGGCGATGTCGGCCTTGCTTGCGGTACTGGTTGCGATTTTTGCGTGGCGGTACCCGTTCTTACCTCGTCACTTAACGATCATTTCGAGTTTAACAATAGGCATTCCCGCGTTCTTCCTGTCATTAACGCCGAATTACCGCAGGTATCGGCCCGGCTTCCTAGAGCGCACGCTTCATATCGCGATACCCTCGGGCATAGTTTTGGCAGTTACAGCGCTGGTAGCGCAGAGGTTCTACGCAGCGCAGTCACTAGAGGTTGGGTCTACTGTGGCCACGCTGTCCGTGCTCATGGCAGCGCTCTACTTGCTGTCTGTAATGTCCCGTCCCATCGTTGCGTACAGAGCGGTTATCCTGTTCGCAATGCTTAGCGCTGGTGTGGCAACAGTACTTATTGAACCGGTGCGTACGTTCTTTGCCCTCACATGGCCCACGCCAACCCAGTGGTTGGGTGTCCTGGTGTTAGCGGCGGTGTGCTCATTCTTGATTGAGTTGGTATTTCGGAACTACTCACGCAAATTCGGCGATCTTACGCGCATTGTCGGTGACATAGACGAGTAGTAAGCGAGCCGTGTTCGCACGTTACCAGGTGTTCTCGCCCGTCTGCTCGGTGCTTGCAGCCAGGCGCTTCGCAATTACTGCGGCGGCCATGAGCTGGAGCTGGTGGAAGACGATGACGGGAACGGTCACGGCCGCCACAATGTGGGGTGGAAATATGATTGCAGCCATGGGCAGGCCGGTTGCCAGGGATTTTTTCGATCCGCACATGAGCAGGGCGATGTTATCGCCGCGGTTCATCTTGAGCAGGTGACCAGCCTTCCATGAGGCCGTCATCATGATTGCCAGCAAAATGCCAGATGCAATGACGAGGCCAATGGCATCACCCCAGGTGAGCGTGCTCCACAGGCCCCGAGCTGTAGCGCCGGCGACGGAGGAGGCAACGACGATGAGGATGGTGCCACGGTCAACGGTTTTTGTGAGCCACTTGTTGGCTCGTACAACGCCGCCGAGTTTGGGTTGAAGTAGCTGCCCGATGATGAATGGGATGAGTAGTTTGACGAGGACATCTACGATTGATCCCCAGCCAACCCCGGTGGATGCGCCCATGATGATCATGACGAGGAGGGGAGTGATTGCCATGCCGAGGATGTTGGAGATAGTTGCGGCACAGACGGCACCGGCTACGTTGCCTCCGGCGATGGAGGTAAACGAGATTGAGCTTTGCACGGTTGAGGGCAGGAGCGTTAGATAAAGCAGGCCAAGGGCAAAGGTGGCGCCAAGCCAGGGCCGAAATAGGGGTTCGGTTAAAGCTCCTAGAATCGGGAAGACAAGGAAGGTGGAGGCAAGCACACTGGCTTGTAGCTTCAGGTTCTTTAGGCCTTCAATGATCTCACTAGTGCGAAGCCGCATGCCGTAGACGAGGAATAGGATCATGACGGCTACGGTGCCCATAATGGTGAGGACATCAATCCATTGCGCGGGAATCGGAACGAGGATGCCGATAACCAGGATGGCAAGGATGCTGACGATAAACGGATCAATGTAGCGCAGTAAGACCTTCACGCAATGATGGTACGCCATTGGACCGCATTCGCAGTATCGTGGGAATATGACGACACTTAGCTATGACGTTTCTGGACCGGCCGACGCGCCGGTCATTTTCCTCGGATCTTCACTGGGATCAGACCGCAACATGTGGAATGAGGTTGTGCCCGGCCTCGGCGAGTACCGTGTGGTTCGCTTCGATTTCCCCGGCCATGGCCGGTCGCAAGTACCGCAGATTCAGGGGGAGTTAACTCCCGCAATACTGGGGGATTGGATCCTGGAGGTTGCAGACGAGCTCCACTTGGATGGCTTCCACATTGCGGGACTTTCGCTAGGCGGCATGATGTCGCTTTGGATGGCGATTAATCATCCCCAGCGGATCCAGAGCGGGATCATGATGTGCTCTGGCCCGGTCCTGCTACCTTCTAACGCTTGGACAGAGCGTGCTGGCGTGGTTCGCGAGCAGGGGACGAAGGCTTTGGTGGAGGCTACGCTCCAGCGTTGGTTCACATCCTCGTTCTACGAGGAGAATGGGCCGGGCGTGCAGCGAACCCGGAAGACCTTCTTGGATTGCGCCGATGAGGGGTACGCCCAGTGTTGTGAGGTAATTGCGAATATGGATAATCGCTCTGGCCTTGGTGGGTTGGAACAGCCGATTACTGTTGTGCGTGCAGAGTTTGATGGGACGCTGCCAAAGGACGCCGCGCTTGATCTGGTTGCTTCGCTCCGTGAGGGAGGTAACGAGCAGGTGAACTTGGCGTGCGTTGAGGGCGCGGCTCATCTGGCGGCTGTAGAACAGCCCGAGCAGGTATTGCAAGCCGTCCTCGCGCATTTGAATAAGTACGCCTAACGCGCGGCTACAAGGCCTTAGGATAATAAGAAGTGCGGGGTGTGGTGACAACCAACCCCGCACTTCGCGTTTGTCTCTACGGATTTGAGATGGGGAAGTCTGAGACGTTAGAGAAGCGTTCAGCCAGATCACCAATGGTTGGCTTCCACTCTCGAACGATGATGTTAGTTACGAGGCCGTGCTCAAAGAACGGGTCTTTTTCGAGAAGGTCGCGGGCCTCTTGGGCGGTTTCAGTACGCATGATTAGAAGTGCGCCTGCGTGGCTGGCCTCGCGTAGGTGGCCAGAGGTGAATAGCTTGCCCTGCCTGTGCAACTTGCGAAGGTATTCGCGGTGCGCAGCGCGCCAGTTGTCGATCAGAGCGAGGAGTTGCGGCTCATATTCATAAATTACGGCGTATGTGTGCATGGCTACATTATCTCTCGGTGTCGAGACTTTTTCAGCTGGACAAGCCGCAAATGTCACATTTTTGAATGATGGAAGCGGGAGCGCGCCCGCCGGAGGTGTAAGCAGCCGGTTAGTTTTGCTGTAATCGAACAAATGTGCGCTTTTAGTCTGGGGTATTTAGGGTAGAGGTGTGAATGATTCGCTAATTGTCCGCGGTGCGCGCCAGCATAATTTGAAAAGTGTTGACCTGGATCTGCCCAGGGGTTCGATGATCGTTTTTACGGGCTTGTCAGGTTCGGGTAAGTCATCGCTGGCTTTCGACACGATTTTCGCGGAGGGACAGCGCCGCTACGTGGAGTCGCTGTCTTCGTACGCGCGCCAGTTTCTGGGCCAGATGGATAAGCCGGACGTAGATTTCATTGAGGGCCTGTCTCCCGCGGTTTCCATTGACCAGAAGTCAACGTCGCGCAACCCGCGTTCAACGGTTGGTACGATCACGGAGATTCACGACTATTTGCGTCTGTTGTACGCCCGAGCGGGTGTGCAACATTGCCCACAGTGTATGGCTGAGATTACAGCCCAAACTCCGCAGCAGATCGTGGACTCGGTATTGGAGCTTCCCGAGCGCACGCGGTTTCTGGTCCTCGCTCCGCTGGTTAGAGGACGGAAGGGCGAATATCAGGATCTGTTTGATGAGATGCGCCAAAAAGGCTTTGCGCGAGTTCGCGTAGATGGTGAGCAGCTTCGCCTCGATCAAGATATCCAGCTGGATAAGAATCTAAAGCACACCATCGACGTTGTAGTGGACCGTCTGGTGATTAAAGATGGGCTCCGCCAGCGCCTCACGGATTCGGTTGAGACCGCCCTGGAGCTGGCAAACGGCATCGTGGTGATCGAGCGAATCGATTTGAACGATGACGACCCGCACCGCTCGCGCCGTTATTCAGAGGCCCGGGCGTGCCCGAATGGTCACCCGTTGATGCTCGAGGAGATTGAGCCACGCACCTTCTCATTTAACGCTCCTTACGGTGCGTGCCCGGAGTGCTCTGGTATTGGTTCGAAGCTGGAAGTGGATCCGGATCTGCTGGTGCCAGATGAGGACGTTTCGCTAAAAGATGGCGCGATTGCCGTCTGGACGGCTAACAACAAGTACCACGCGAACCTGCTGAAAGCATTGGCTAAGCAGCTCGATTTTTCGATGACTACGCCGTGGAAGGATTTGCCAAAGAAGATCCAAAAGGCGGTTCTGTACGGCAATGACTACGAGGTGCACGTTCGGTACAAGAACCGGTGGGGAAGACAGCGTTCTTACACCACTGGGTTTGAAGGCGCAGTTAACTACATTGAGCGCAAGCGTTCAGAAACGGAGTCAGAGAACCAGCTGGAGCGCCTGGATTCATTTATGAGGGAGGTGCCCTGCCCGGTTTGTGAAGGGGCACGTCTTAAGCCTGAGGTTCTGGCCGTCACGATTGGTGATCTGTCGATCGCTGCGCTTTCAAATCTGTCGATCTTGGAAGCTCGCGACTTCTTGAAGAATGTACACCTACAGGGCAGGGCTAAGCAGATTGCAGCCCCGGTGCTGACCGAGATTTTGGTGCGCCTAAACTTCTTGGTGGATGTTGGGTTGAACTATTTGACGCTCTCACGCTCCGCGGGCACACTTTCGGGAGGTGAAGCGCAGCGCATCAGGCTGGCCACGCAGATCGGCTCGGGCCTGGTAGGCGTACTGTACGTGCTTGATGAGCCCTCCATTGGCTTGCACCAGCGCGACAATAGGCGCCTAATTGACACGTTGATTCGCCTACGCGACCTCGGAAATACTCTGATTGTTGTCGAGCATGATGAAGAAACAATGGAGGCCGCTGATTGGATCGTTGATATCGGGCCAGGCGCCGGCGAGTACGGTGGCCAGATCGTTCACTCTGGCACTTTGAAGGAACTGAAGGCGAACAAGAAGTCAATTACGGGAGACTATCTTTCGGGGCGTAAGTCGATCACCACGCCGATCGAGCGACGCGCTGTTGATCCACAACGCATGTTGACGGTGCGAGGAGCGGTGGAGAACAACCTCCAAAACCTGACGGTTGATTTTCCTCTCGGGCTTTTTGTGGCGGTAACGGGTGTTTCGGGCTCGGGTAAGTCCACTTTGGTCAATACGATTTTGTACCGTTCCCTAGCCTCGAAACTGAACCGCGCGCAGATTGTGCCGGGCCGTCACCGCACTATTTCGGGTGTGGAGGAGCTCGACAAGGTCGTGCACGTAGATCAATCGCCAATTGGGCGAACGCCGCGTTCAAACCCGGCCACGTACACGGGCGTCTGGGATCACGTGCGGACGCTCTTTGCGGAGACGCAGGAGTCGAAGGTGCGTGGCTACAAGCCGGGCCGCTTCTCTTTCAACGTTAAGGGAGGGCGCTGTGAGTCCTGTAAGGGCGATGGCACCATAAAGATTGAGATGAACTTCCTTCCCGACGTATACGTGCCCTGCGAGGTTTGCGGAGGTAAACGCTATAACCGCGAGACTTTGGAAATCGAATACAAGGGCAAGAACGTTTCAGACATTTTGGACATGCCCATTTCAGAGGGCGCGAAATTTTTTGAGCATATCCCGCGAATAGCGCGGCATTTGAACACGCTAGTTGAGGTAGGTCTGGGGTACGTGCGCCTGGGCCAGTCCGCAACCACACTCTCGGGCGGCGAGGCGCAGCGCGTTAAGTTGGCTGCGGAGCTGCAGAAGCGTTCGCGTGGCCGCACGGTGTACGTCTTGGATGAGCCCACCACGGGTCTCCACAGCGAGGACATCCGCAAGCTACTACTGGTATTGCAGGGCCTGGTTGATAAAGGCAATACGGTGATTGTCATTGAGCACAATCTGGACGTGATTAAGTCTGCTGATTGGGTTCTCGATATGGGGCCCGAGGGAGGCTCTGGTGGCGGCAAGGTGATTGCACAGGGAACCCCGGAGCAGGTCTCTGAGGTTAAGGGTTCTTTCACCGGCCAGTATTTGGCGAAGATTCTCGCAAAGTAGCGTTTCTCTTCGCCAAATACCGCGTTTTCTGGTGTGGTACCGCTTTGCTAAGCGATGCCAGCAATCGGTGGTACTTAGATTTGGTGAACCGGTCGCACAGAGATGACTTCAACTGTGGCGTCCTCTGTCGCTTCGAGGGCTAGGCGCACGGCTTTTGCAATCGACTCGGGGCGCACGTGATCGCCCGGATTGTAGTCACGGCCGGCCTGCTCTTGAATCTCCACCTGCATGTCGGTATCTACCCGGCCCGGATGCACAGAACTGACGCGCACTATGCCGCGCTCTTCTTCGCGTAGCGCGTCCGTCATGGCTCGAAGCGCGAATTTGGAGGCGGAGTACAGCCCGCCGTCCGCCTTTGAATTGAAGCCGGAGCCAGAGTTGATGGCAACCACCTGGCCGCGCGCTTTGCGTAGTGCGGGAAGCAGGTTCTTGACTAGGCTCGCCTGGGCTATCACGTTCACGTTTAGGATCGTTTCCCAGTCTTCACGCGTAGCTTCGGCAATAGTCTTACCCATGGATATGCCGGCGCTCAGCACCAGAGCATCGAGCTTGTCGATCTTGGCGCATGCTTCGCGCACGGCCTCCTCATCGGTAATATCAACCACCCAGGGTTGTGCCGATTCGAGGGCGGAAGCGACGCTCCCGGCGGCGTCGCCACGTCCTCCCACAAGAACATGCCAATCCTTGGATAGGTCTTCACAAATGGCGCGGCCAATCCCACGGCTTCCACCGGTTACAAGTACGGTTTTTCTACTCATATCTCCAGCCTAGAGGATCATCCACGGCCGGGCTCTACTTAGCATAGAGAGCTTCGATCTCATCGGCGAAGTCTCGCGCGACGTCGGCTCGCTTCAGTTTCATAGAGGGCGTTAGGTAGCCGTTGTCAACGGTGAACTCCGCGTTAATGATGCGGAACTTACGGATCGATTCAGCTTTCGAGACGGACTTGTTAGCCCGAGCGATTGCTTTGTCTAGGGACGCGATGACGCGCGGATGCTGGGCCGCCTGCGTGACATCCATGTTTTCAAGGCCGTGGTTGGTCAGCCAGGTGGGAAGCATTTCGCGGTCAAGGGTGATGAGCGCGCCGATGAAGGGCTTTTGATCGCCAACCACGATCACGTGGGAGACGAGCGGGTGAGTAACCAATGATTCCTCGAGGCCCGCAGGCGCTACGTTCTTGCCGCCTGCGGTGACGATGATGTCTTTCTTGCGGCCCGTGATGTAGAGGTTTCCGCGCCGGTCGGTGTGGCCGATGTCGCCGGTGTGGAACCAGCCGTCCTCATCGAATGCTTCGGCGCTGGCTTCTGGGTTGTTCATGTAGCCGGGGGTGATGGAGACACCTTTGACGAGGATCTCGCCTTCGTCGTTAAGCGTGATGGTATTGCCGGGCAGAACTTGGCCGACGGATCCCATGATCGGGTTGCGCGGGTCGGACAGGCTGATTGGACCGGTGCTTTCGGATAGGCCCCACCCTTCGTAGACTGTAAGGCCCATGCCGCGGAAGAAATGTCCGAGTGTGGGGGACAGGGGAGCTCCACCGGAGACAACGTACTTCATGTTGGGGCCGAGTAGGCGGCGGATCTTGCTTAGCACAATCCGGTCTGCCCACGTTCGTTTGCGACGTTGCGCAACCGTTGGGCCAAACGTAGTTTCCATTGCTTTGGAGTAGTCGATTGCAGCCTGGGCTGCCCAACGGAACAGTTTGCGCTTGGTTCCCTTGCCGGCCTTAGCTTCGGCGGCGTTGTAGATCTTCTCAAGCACTCGTGGCACGAGAAGCAGGAGTGAAGGCTGGAAGCTTTCGATGTCGGCAAGCAGATTCTTAGTGTCCGGGGAGTGACTGAACACGCCGCGGCCGGAAAGTACTGCAAGCTGAACAAAGCGGGCCAAAACATGGGCAAGGGGAAGAAATAGCAGGAAGCGCGTCTGAGTGGAGTAAAGAATGTTTGGAACCACTTGCGCGATGGCTTTGGTGGTGCCCACGAAGTTTCGGTGGGTGAGGATTACGCCCTTGGGAACGCCCGTGGTGCCGGAGGTGTAGATGACCGTTGCAATGGAATCTACGTCGACTTCTGCCTGCACTGCGTGTAGCGTGTCCTCGCTGATGGAGGTGGCCGCCTCCAGGATAGTGCGGATAGCGCCGGATTCGAACGTCATGATTCGACCAACGGTTGGCGTGTTTGCGTGTTCGATTAGTTGAGCGCGCGCATGGGTATCACAGATAGCGATGCGCACGTTGGAGTCTTTGCAGATCCATTCGATTTGGTTTACCGAGTCGGACTCGTAGATGGGCACCACGATCACGCCAATGGAGAGGGCCGCCAGGTCGATGAGAGTCCATTCCGGTCTCGTGGATGACATGATTGCTAGCGCGTCACCCTGTTTTAGCCCAAGGCCCAGCAAGCCGCGAGCGATATCGTCAGTTTCTGCAACGAAGCGTTTTGCTGATACCGCGTACCATCCGCCTACTTCGCGGCGGCGTTCCATGACAACTTCGTTTGGTCGGCGTCTTGCGCGTTCACGTAGCGCGGTGAGGATCGTTTCGTTTTGGTCGATTGTGTATTCTGCCTTTGTGGTGCGGGTTTGCGTCGTTAGGCGAGTCATCGGCGCTCCTTTGGAAACTTTTGGTTTCGTTAATGATTCCAATAGGTTTTGTAGACGTCGAATACACAATTGTATGTTTAAGAAACCAGATGACGGTCGGCGTGTTTACTTGCGTCGATTATCCGTTTAATGCAGGCTGATAACTTTCATTTTGAGGCGGGAGGGGAACTGGAAGTGGTTTTGCGGCACACTTTGACGGTAACTCCCGTTGGTGAGCTGAGCCTGGTTGCGCAGGGTGATTTTTTGGTGGGTGTGTATTTCCCTGATCATCATCCGGCGCCCGGCGTACAGGATTTGGGTGTGTGGGTGTCACCGGCAGATAGTGTGCTGAGCGCGGCTGCGGATCAGATACACGAGTTTTTGGCAGGGGAGCGGCTGGAGTTCTCTGTCCCGCTCCGGTTACCGGATTCGGGTTTTTACACGGAGGTTTGGCGGTGCTTACAAAGGATCCCATACAGCGCTGTTTCAACTTATAAGGAAGTTGCGCAGGCCGTGGGGAGGCCGCGCTCGTATCGGGCGGTGGGCACGGCTGTGGGACATAATCCGTTGTCGATTGTTGTGCCGTGTCACCGAGTAATTGCCTCAGACGGCACACTGTCGGGTTACGCGGGTGGCGTGGAGCGCAAACGCTCGCTTTTGCGGCTGGAGTACCGCGTGGCCCGCGCCCGAGGGCTGGACGCGCAAGAGCCGGACTTGTTCACACAAATGTGAATGCGATTCTGCTCGGATCTGACATGACTGACTACGAGGTTGAAGTTGCTTTTGAAGCGAATGCATAGGATACATAAGTTTTAGAAGTAGCCCACAAGGACAGGATTCTTATTCGTGTGCTTTGTAAAGTTAAGAGCCGCTCATTTGCAGGTGCATTTGAGCGGCTCTTAACTATTTGGTTGTGCGTGGTTTAGAAGCGGTTTTTCCTGCTCCGGATGGCCACTAGTAATCCACCAGTTGCTAGCAGGAACAGCGCGGCATACAGCGGATAAGCTGCGTTGAGCCCCGTTTTTGCTAGCTTTTGCTTTGCACCGGACTGTGTGGGTGTAGATCCGGTTGGCGTTGTCTGTTCCGTTTCTACTGAGGGTATCGTCTCGGATGACTCTGTTGTCTCAGATTCCGTCGGCTCAGTAGTTTCTGGCTCAGTCGGATCCGTTGGTTCCGGCTGCGGAGTAGGCTCCGTCTGATCACCGGTTGTTTCGGTAGTGGTAGGAACGGTCTTGTCCTTCCACACGGCCGTGATGGTCGTGTCCTCATTCACCGGGATCTCACTACCAGCAGCAACCGTCTTGCCATCAATCTCCCAGTGATCAAACTCCTTATTCTCCGGAGCCTCAAACCCGTTGTCCAAGATCGTGTACGTCAAGCCCTTATTCATCTTGGTGCTGGGCATCGTGCCACTACCACCATTAGCGTCATATGAAACTGTTGCGGTTTCCAACGTCACACTCACGGGATCGGAATCAAGCGGCGTTTCCTCCTCGACCAAGCCGCCCCTATCCGTTGCGATCGCAGTAATGGTCGCGCCGACGGACAAATCCTTAATTTGCAGTGTCACGGTACCCGTGCTCGAGTCTACAGAGCCTTCACTCGAAGACCAGGATCCGGTAGATCCCGACGGTTCAGTTCGAGCTAGTACAAATGGGACCACCATTTTCAAGAAAGCGCCGGCGGCCACAGATCTGGTGGACGTATTAGGCGCCGCAGAGTCCGCAGGTCGGGTTAGGGTAATGGTTTTGCCATCATAAAGGACCCTGTAGGAAGCCAAATCTGTATCATCACCCGGATCCGTATAGGCGGGAGGAGTGATGGTGACTGTGCTGGAATCGTAATCAACAGTGATCTTGGGCGATCTTGGCTTGATATTCGTAACTAGGTCTTTCGCGGCGATACTCTTGACCTGTTCCGGGTTCTTGAGTTCATATCTACCGTCTTCGTCCTGTTTAGGGACAAAGGCCCAGTTTTGATCCCAATCCCCAACACTGTTTGAGGGGTTCGCAATTCTCGCGTCGCCATCAGCATTGAAATCAATTAATGCGGGGGTATCTTCCCAGTCTCCGGTACCATCCGGCATTTTTGAAATGCCAGTTACGGTCGTGTAAGCCTGTCGGATGTTCGGATCTATTCTTTTCTTGTCATCTTTAGTTAGTTTCTTCGGATCCCTAACCGGAGTTTTCTCCGGCAACGGTCCCTCCGGAACAATGACTTTGCACGTTGGGAGTTTCTTTGGCTCTTTAACTATGATTCCGATCTCGCCCTCGGAAGACCCCGGCCAATTTAGCTTCAAGGTCTCATAGCCAACGTCGACGGAGAACCTGCCGCTCTCGGCATCTACATCGGCGTACGTTGCCTGAGATTTAACGACGTTGCACCTAGCTCCAGGCTCAAAATTCTCACGATCATCGGCATCGATCCTCGTGACAACCTTTACTTTCGTGCCCGGCGTGACTTGCTGTCCATCCTCGGTTTGGAGGGTGCCAGCGACTATATTTCCAGTGACCAGTAGCTTATCAACTAAAGCCTCAGCAGAGCGTTCCGTGATCAGTTTGATGTTGATGGGTTTTGTCGTGCCTTTAGAATTGTCGTTATAAATTATCTCAGCTGAGAGTTGCTCTTGGGAAACGTTATAGAGGTTTATCGCCTTCATATAGCCCGCGATAGCCGGATTACTTGTTTTGAACGCCTCGAAGATCTCACTAATTTCCTCGTCGCTCCGGGTGGCCTGGTCTTCGTGCAAGAATGGACCCTGAGGAACATTTAGACCAGCGTCATACTGATCAGCCAAAGATAGCGAGACTGATACCGATATAGGATCGGATTCAACTCCATCCGGAATCCATTTACTGCCTTTTTTGTTTTCTTGTTTCAGCACGATGTAAAGTACTTGGCCGCTAGCTAGTGGCTCCTGCAATTTCACAGTGAATTTACCGTTGCCTTTACCGGCTGTGCTTTCCCCCAGTGGAATCTGATTAGGCTCCGATTTCGGATCTTTCGCATATACGTATGCCCTAAGTTGCCGATTTCTATCGTTAGTTGCCTCGGCCTGGCCCTTTACTTCTTTCGTACCCGATATTGCAACTATGTCTGTCGGCGGCGCTAGCTTTGCGTTTGGCTCAGCGACGCTTTCACTGACGTTTTCAGGCCCGATCTCCAAGCTCTCCGCGGGAGCAGGCTGTGCTTCGAGCTCCTGATCGTTTTCAACTACAGGAGCTTCTTCTGTGTCAGCTGTGCTTCCAGCTTCCTCTTCAACTCCCGCATCTGCAGTCTCCTCTGATGCAAGAATCTCTTCAGCATTTGCTACATTTTCAGGCTGCTGAGTGGTTGCCAGTTCCCGGGACCCGCTTTCATCCGTTCCTTCATCCTCAGCGTGCACTAGAGGAGGTCCGGAGAACACCAAACCAAAGGTGCAAAACACGATCACCATCAGTCTCAACACGAAACTGAGCGGTTTCTGCCTCGCGACACTAGATTGATCTGCTAACAAAGCTCCGGGCTTTTGATTCAAGCCAAGCATGAGGACCTCCCAAAACCTGCGAAAATAAACGAGTCCTGAGTCCCGATCATACCATCGGCAGCACCGAAAAGATCCGAAATTTCCGCATTTGCTGTAGCGCGAGACGCAGGGGTAACACCAGCATTGAAGCAACCCAAAATGACAGCACAACGATATTGGAATTAATCCTCAGAGATCGTCGTAAATACCACCATCACAGAACCGCTCTACTCGCTCCACATCGTTAAACTTCGTAGAATCGAGGCGTGGCTGACCCTGTAACTTATCGTCCGAAGACGTCTGAGATTCCTACTGAACCTGGGGTGTATCGTTTTCGTGACGCTGAGGGGCGCGTCATTTACGTGGGGAAAGCCAAGAACTTACGCAATCGCCTCACCAACTATTTTCAGGACCCAGCGGGCCTGCATCCACGCACCCAGCAAATGGTGTTCTCTGCAGCATCAGTGCAGTGGACCGTTGTCGCCACAGAGGTTGAAGCACTCACCCTGGAATACTCGTGGATCAAACAGTACGACCCGCGTTTCAACGTCATGTATCGGGATGACAAATCCTACCCCTACCTCGCGGTGTCTATGGGGGAGGAGGTCCCCCGCATGCAGATCATGCGAGGAGCCCGGCGTAAAAACACCCGCTACTTTGGGCCCTACTCGCAAGTGTGGGCCATCCGCGAAACCGTTGACCAGCTCCAACGAGTGTTTCCCATTCGCACCTGCTCCAAGGGTGTTTACCGTCGCGCCGAACGCGCCGGGAGGCCCTGCCTGCTCGGTTACATCGAACGCTGCAGCGCACCGTGCGTTGGAAAAATCTCCCAACAAGACCACTACGAACTAGCCGAACAACTATGCCAATTCATGTCCGGCAAAGTGGGCCCCTACATTTGCAACCTCAAAACCCAAATGAAACAAGCCGCCGCGGAGCTCGACTTCGAGCGCGCCGCGCGTCTACGTGATTCTCTGGCAGCGCTCGACAAGGTCCTGGAACAAAACGCCGTTGTGCTCGGCGACGGCACAGACGCGGACGTATTCGCCCAAGTTGTTGACGAACTCGAAGCCGCAGTCCAAGTGTTCCACGTGCGCGGAGGTCGTATCCGCGGCGTGCGCGGCTGGGTAGTAGACCGCCCGGACAACACCAGTGAAGCCGATCTTATGCAGCGTCTGCTCCAACAGGTTTACGCCGAAGCTACCCGGGAAGACGTGCATGAACGCGTGGCTGCAGTATCCGTTGACGATGTCGAGCATGCGCCAACCTCCGCTGTTCCACGTGAAGTACTCGTATCAGTCCTTCCCACCGACGCCGATGCTGTTGCCGCGTGGCTGACCCAGATTCGTGGCGCCAACGTAGACCTCCGTATTCCTCAACGCGGTGAGAAGCGCGCCCTCTTGGACACCGTTCAAGCTAACGCGGAGCACGCCCTGCGCCTGCACAAGACCAAACGCGCCGGCGACCTCACGCAGCGTAGCCAAGCCCTCGAGGAGCTGCGCGACTACCTCGACCTCTCATCCGCACCGCTACGCATCGAATGTTACGACGTGTCCCACACGATGGGCACAAACCAGGTGGCGTCCATGGTCGTGTTTGAAGACGGAGCGCCTCGCAAAACCGACTACCGCCATTTCACTATCCGAGGCGAGGACGGCGATGGCGTACCCGACGACACAGCTGCCATGCGTGAAACCCTAACCCGCCGCTTTAAAAGGCTCTTGGCCGAGGAAGCGGGGGAGTCCGGATACGACGAGGATGGCATCGAACTCGCCTCCGGCCCGGTAGATCCACAAACCGGTCTTCCTCGCAGATTTTCCTACCGGCCCGACCTGGTGGTGGTTGATGGGGGTCTGCCGCAAGTAAACGCTGCCTCGGCAACGCTAGAAGAACTCGGCATTACCGTACCCGTAGTGGGGCTAGCAAAACGTCTGGAGGAAGTATGGATTCCCGGTGACGACTTCCCGGTCATTTTGCCACGCACCTCACCCGGCCTTTATCTGCTTCAACATTTGCGGGATGAATCGCACCGTTTCGCTATCGCCCACCACCGTCAAAAGCGTTCTAAAGCGATGAGACGATCCGTGCTTGACCAAGTGCCTGGCCTTGGCCCCACCCGGCAGGCTGAACTACTGAAGAAGTTCAAATCCGTAAAGAAGATTCGCGAGGCTAGTGTGGAAGAACTCCAAACGGCTCCAGGTGTGGGGCCCATGTTGGCACAAACCATTTTTGACTTCTTCCACGCCCAGGCGAATGAGCCCGGTAACAAAGAAAGCGAGACGAGCGGCCAAAAGGCTGGCAAACTAGACACATGAGTGAAGACACGAAGTCGGTGACCGAGAACAACCCGCCAACTGTGCCCGCGGGCATCCCGTTACTTGATGAGATGGCGCGGCTTCCTAAAGCGAGCGAACCCGAGCTGATCATCATCTCTGGAATGTCTGGCGCTGGACGTACGCGCGCGTCAATGGCACTGGAAGACCTGGACTGGTACGTGGTAGACAACCTTCCGCCGACGCTTCTGCCGGCGCTGGCCGGCATGATGACCGTGGACGGCTCGGGCGTGCACCGCCTTGGCGCAGTGGTAGACGTTCGCAGCCGCGAGTTCTTTCACGACCTCGAGGGCGTCCTTGCCAAACTCAATGAAGACGCGGTTACTTACAGGATTATTTTCCTCGAGGCAGACGAGGCCACGCTTGTGCGCCGGTACGAGTCCAACCGGCGTCCGCACCCTCTTCAGGGCGACGGGCGAATCCTCGACGGAATTCGTAAAGAGAAGCAGATGCTCGCTCCGCTTCGGGCCCGTGCAGATGAGATCATCGATACCTCAAAAATGTCGGTACATGACCTCACGCGGCACATGCGCGACATCGTTGCGGGTGAAGCCGACACACAACTAAAACTCACCGTCATGTCTTTCGGCTTTAAATATGGCCTGCCGCTTGACGCGGACCACGTGCTGGATGTGCGTTTCTTGGCGAACCCCTACTGGGTTAGCGAACTTCGTCACCTAACTGGCCGTGATGAGCCGGTTGCGAAATACGTGCTGGAGCAACCCGGAGCTCGCGATTTTGCTATCAATTACGCCAAACTGCTTGCGCCCATGATCCGCGGTTACGTGAATGAACTAAAACCCTTCACTACCATCGCGGTAGGATGCACCGGTGGTAAGCACAGGTCGGTTGCCATGACCGAGCTGATTGCGGCCACGCTGCGTGATGAAGGGTTCCCTGTTCGAGTGCTTCACAGGGACTTGGGTAGGGAGTAACCATGGCAGGTCTACTGGATGCAAACGGCTGGCCGCGCAGGGGAGAGGCTGGCACGCGCGTGGTTGCTTTTGGCGGCGGCCACGGTCTTTCTGCAACCCTGCGGGCCCTCAAACACATAACGCATCAGCTCACGGCAGTGGTAACCGTTGCTGACGACGGTGGTTCCTCGGGCCGGCTGCGCGAGGAAATGGACGTGCTACCTCCGGGAGATCTACGCATGGCACTGGCTTCGCTGTGCGATGACTCCGAATGGGGCCTAACGTGGCGTGACGTGATGCAACACCGTTTCAACACCGATGGGCCGTTGAATGACCACGCCCTCGGAAATCTGCTGATCGTATCCCTGTGGCAACTTTTGGGTGACCAGGTGGACGGCCTGGACTGGATTGCTCGGTTGCTGGGCGCTCACGGCCGCGTTCTACCAATGGCACAGACCCCACTGGAGATCGAAGCCGACGTGGAGGGCCCCGATGGGCTAACACGGGTAGTGCGAGGTCAATGCGCCGTAGCCACTGCCGAGGGGCAAACCCGCGCGGTTCGCCTAAATCCTGCTGACCCACCGGTTGCCCCCGAAGTTCTTGATGCGATAGCCGAGGCCGAGTGGGTGGTGCTGGGCCCAGGCTCGTGGTACACGTCCGTGCTCCCACACCTGCTGGTGCCAAAACTGCACGATGCGCTGGTTTCAACGAAGGCGCGGCGAGCCCTCGTGCTGAACCTTGCGGAACAAGAGGGCGAAACAGAAATGCTCTCTGCCGGTGATCACGTTCGCGTTCTGGCTCAGCATGCTCCTGATTTTGCGCTTGATGTGGTGATTGCCCAGCCCTCCACGGTTGACGATATTGAGGACTTGGAGAACGCTGCCCGCGAGGTAGGCGCTAGACTACTGCTTCGACAGGTGTCGATCGGTGGAGCTCAGCCCTTGCACGATCCGTTGCGTCTGGCGGCAGCGCTACGTGACGCATTTGATGGCTTCTTGGGTGAAGTGGGACGGCGCGAGGCCTGGCTCGCTTAGATTGTGGAGAAAGTTTAATGTCGCTGACGCTCGCTCTGAAAGAGGAACTGGTTAGGAAACCCGTTGCCACCCCATCTGAAATGGTGGCGGAGGTAGCCTCAATGCTCCGTTTCGCGGGTGGTTTACACTTGGTTTCAGGCCGCGTGATTATTGAGGCCGAAGTTGATCTGCCGGCCACGGCTGCTCGCCTGCGCACGTTCATGGCGAAGCTGTTTAAGGTGAACTCTTCTGTGGTTATCGTCTCTGGGGGAGCGTTAAAGAAGGGAGACCGCTACGTTGTGCGCGTGGTGGAACGAGCCGATCATCTGGCTCGCATGACGGGACTAATTGATGCGCAGGGCCGTCCGGTGCGAGGTCTTCCCACCCGGATTGTTGCTTCGGGCGACGCCGAGGCCATCGCGGCGTGGCGCGGGGCGTTCCTAGCGCGTGGCTCGCTGATGGAGCCCGGCCGGTCCTCGGCGATGGAAATCACTGCTCCCGGTCCGGAGGCCGCGCTTGCAATGGCTGGTTTTGCGCGCCGAATGGGTGCACAGGCGAAGGTGCGTGAGATTCGCAGTGCGCAGCGGGTTGTGGTGCGCGAAGCTGATGGGATCGCCTCGATTCTGCAGGCCCTGGAAACTCCTGAAACCCTGGAGGTGTGGCAGGCGCGCCGCAAGCGCCGCGTAGCCCGAGGCAGTGCTAACCGATTGGCTAACTTTGACGACGCTAATCTACGCCGGTCCGCGCGGGCCGCAGTAGTTGCAAGCGCGCGGGTAAAGCGTGCGTTCGACATCTTGGGAGACGAGGTTCCCGAGCACCTGCGTGAGGCTGGTGAACTTCGCGTTAGCCACCCGCAGGCCTCGCTTGAAGAACTTGGCAAGCTCGCTAACCCGCAACTGACGAAGGACGCGATTGCGGGACGTATTCGCCGACTTCTTGCCATGGCTGATAAGCGCGCCCATGAGAACGGGCTTCCCGACACGGAAGCAAGTCTCAGCGCCGATTTACTCGAAGGTTAAAGAAAACAGCGGATTGATAGCTAACGCAGACGCCATATTTGCTTAGCTTTTACCTCTAAAAACCTTTCCAAAACCTGGAATTTTCCTAGTAATAACGTAAATGCCGCCTTCGAGCATGCTAAATCTATCGAAACGGTGTAAATTTAGAAGTGCTGGAACCGCAGAAAACTGCGGACTGCGTGCCCGCGTTTCTGGGCATTCAGTTTCATCAGACGAAAATGCGCCGTAGCGCATTACAGGAGGACATTGTGACTTTCCGCGTCGGTATTAACGGCTTTGGTCGTATTGGCCGTAACTTCTTCCGCGCAGCTCGTGAGCAGGGTGCGGACTTTGAGATTGTTGCCGTCAACGACCTAACTGACAACGAGACCCTCGCACACTTGCTCGAGTGGGATTCCATTCTTGGCAAGCTTGACGCAGACGTAACCTACGATGACGAGTCCATCACCGTTGGTGGCCACCGCATCGCAGCTTTCGCTGAGCGCGACCCCGCCAACATTCCGTGGGGCGACCTCGGTGTTGACATCGTGATTGAGTCCACGGGCTTCTTCACGGATGCAACCAAGGCGAAGGCACACATCGATGGTGGTGCTAAGAAGGTCATCATCTCCGCACCGGCTAAGAATGAAGACGCTACCTTCGTTGTTGGTGTAAACCACACCGACTACGATCCGGCTAAGCACAACATCATTTCGAACGCATCGTGCACCACTAACTGCCTTGCTCCGATGGCTAAGGTCCTTGACGAGGCCTTTGGCATCGAGCGCGGCCTCATGACTACGATCCACGCTTACACTGGCGATCAGCGCATCCACGACGCTCCGCACAAGGACCTTCGCCGTGCACGCGCCGCTGCGGTCAACATTGTTCCGACCACCACCGGTGCTGCTCGCGCTGTTGCTCTCGTGCTCCCGCAGCTCAAGGGCAAGCTGGACGGCTACGCACTTCGCGTTCCGGTAATCACCGGTTCGGTCACCGACCTCACCTTCACCACGAAGTCCGAGGTTTCGATCGAGTCCGTCAACGCCGCCATGAAGGCAGCTGCTGAGGGCCCGCTCAAGGGTGTCCTGGCATACTCCGATGGCTACCTCGTTTCGACCGACATCGTAACCGACCCGCACTCGTCGATCTTCGACGCGCCGCTAACCAAGGTTATTGGCGACCAGGTGAAGGTTGTTTCCTGGTACGACAACGAGTGGGGCTACTCGAACCGCCTCGTAGACCTGACCAAGTACGTTGGTGAGCGTCTCTAATTAGGAGTCGAGCGTAAAAGTTGGACGCCCGCACATGCTGACGCGTGCGCGGGCGTCTTCTTTAGGCCCGAACTATTGAACTTCGAGAGGAAGATTTTATGAGAACGATCGAAAGTCTAGGTGACCTTAAAGGAAAGCGCGTCCTGGTTCGTTCGGACTTCAACGTGCCACTAGATGGCAAGACGATCACCGACGACGGCCGTATCCGCGCGGCACTACCCACTTTGAACAAGCTTGTAGAAAGCGGAGCCAAGGTTATCGTCATGGCACACCTTGGCCGTCCGAAGGGCGAGTTCAAGCCAGAGTTCAGCCTTGCACCAGTTGCAAAGCGTCTTGGCGAACTTGTTGACGCCAACGTATCGCTTGCCAAGGACATCACCGGCGAATCCGCTAAGGAAGAGGCCGGAAAGCTAAACGATGGCGATATTCTTCTGCTCGAGAATGTTCGCTTCGACCCGCGTGAAACCTCAAAGGCTGACGCCGAGCGCGAAGAGTTCGCTTCTGAACTAGCGGAACTTGCCGATGCTTTTATCTCGGACGGCTTCGGCGTTGTACACCGCAAGCAGGCTTCGGTTTACGACATTGCAAAGAAGCTTCCGTCCGCTGCGGGCCTCCTCGTGTTGAAGGAGATCGAATCGCTGTCGAGGGCTACCGACAATCCGGAACGCCCCTACGCGGTTGTGCTTGGCGGTTCCAAGGTTTCGGACAAGCTTGGCGTTATCGCTAACTTGCTGAAGAAGGCCGACATGCTCCTCATTGGTGGAGGCATGGCCTTCACATTCTTGAAGGCAAAGGGCTACGAGGTTGGCAAGTCGCTGCTGGAAGAAGAGCAGCTTGCAACGGTTAAGGGCTACATCGATGAGGCAAAGGAGCGCGGCGTTGACCTCGTCCTTCCTGTAGACATTGTGGTTGCTCCCGAGTTTGCAAAGGACGCAACCCCATCCGTAGTTGACGCGGACGCGATTCCTGCCGACCAGATGGGCCTCGATATTGGTCCGAAGTCGCAAGAACTTTACGCTTCGAAGATCGCTTCGGCGAAGACCGTTGCTTGGAATGGCCCGATGGGCGTATTCGAGTTTGAGAACTTTGCTGGCGGCACGAAGGCCGTTGCTCGCGCACTATCCGAAGGCGACTGCTTCTCGGTAGTTGGCGGCGGCGACTCTGCGGCTGCTGTGCGTCTGCTCGGCTTCGATGAATCCACTTTCTCTCACATTTCTACCGGTGGCGGCGCCTCCCTCGAGCTTCTTGAGGGTAAGACGCTTCCGGGTATCGCAGTTTTGGAGGACTGATTTACATGGCACGTACGCCACTTATGGCCGGCAACTGGAAGATGAATATGGATCACCTTGAGGCGATCCACCTGGTTCAGGGCCTAAACCAAGAACTGACCGACGCTAACTTCGATTTCTCGGCTGTTGAGGTTGCTGTTATTCCGCCGTTTACCGACATCCGTTCGGTTCAGACGGTTGTTGAGGGCGACGAGATGAAGATCAAGTACGGCGCTCAGGATGTTTCCACCCACGAGAACGGTGCGTACACCGGCGAGATTTCTGCTTCCATGCTGTCCAAGCTTGGTTGCAGCTTCATCGTTGTGGGTCACTCCGAGCGTCGTGAATACCACGGCGAGAGTGACGCGCTGGTGGGCGAGAAGGCACGCGTTGCCCTCGCTGCTGGAATGACGCCAATCATCTGCTGTGGTGAAGGTCTTGACGTTCGCAAGGCTGGAAACCAAGTTTCACACGTGCTAGCGCAGATCGATGGCGCACTGAAGGGCATGTCCGCTGACGACGTCAAGAAGAGCGTTATCGCGTACGAGCCCATCTGGGCCATTGGCACCGGCGAGGTCGCAACCCCTGAAGATGCGCAGGAAGTATGCGGCGCAATCCGCGTTCGCGTAAGTGAACTGTACGACGCCGAGACCGCTGATGCTGTACGTATCCTCTACGGCGGCTCCGTGAAGTCCTCGAACGTTGCGGACATCATGGCTAAGGAGGACGTCGATGGCGCTCTCGTTGGCGGCGCTTCGCTGAAGGCTGACGAGTTTGCGAAGATCGCGCGCTTCAACGCCTAACCTCTTTTTGTGCCTCCACCGGAACAAACTCCGGTGGAGGCACATGTTTAGTGAAAGCCACCATGCTTGCGCGCCCGGCTATGAACTTTCGCGATGCCACGCTAGAATCTAACAGGTTAGAAAGTTTGTTTAAGCGCCGAGGCGTGAAGGAAAAGGATTAGCGTGACAGCTGTAAAAATCATCCTGGACGTGTTGCTCGTGATCTCGAGCCTGTTCCTCATCCTCACCATTTTGATGCACAAGGGTCGCGGCGGCGGCCTATCGGACATGTTCGGTGGCGGCTTCTCGTCCACTGCGGGCTCGTCCGGTGTTGCCGAGCGCAACCTAAATCGCATCACGATTGGCACCCTAGTTGTGTGGGTAACCGTAATCGTCCTGATCGGTATTCTGACGAAGTTCGCCTAGCTTGGATGCGATAGCAAACATCGAATACTTCTGCGCGCGTGGCCATGTCACGCGCGTTTCTTTTTCTGCAACCGCACTGTTTGACGTTCCAAATTCGTACCCTTGCCAAACGTGCCATGAGGATGCCTACCGTAATCGCCCTCGAGCAGGGGCAAGTGCGGCCTCGCAACGCCAGGAATCCTCGCTTACAACTAGACACCTGACAGAGGTCGAGGCGCGGCGAAGCTCCGCTGAGAGAGACGCGATCCTCGAAGATGCACTCAGGCGTCTACGAGAAGGTGAGCACTAGAAGATCCTGTCGATCCTGCTGGCTGCAGCTTTGTCCACCCACCACTGCGTTCCCACCTGGTTCATTGCACCTGCGGGTACCTCTCTAAAGTTGGCGCCCTGCAATGCCTGCGCAAAAACCGTAGCCTTTTCTTTACCCGCAACTACAAACCAGGACGCCCGTGAACGCCGCAATAGAGGAATAGTCATTGAGATTCGCTGTGCTGGAAGCTTAGGGGACTGCGGTTCTGCAACATACAAGCCAGCCGCATCCAAGGTTTGGTGAGAGGGAAACAGGGACGCAAAGTGGCCGTCCTGGCCTATTCCTAAAATACTCATATCAAGAGCAATTGAACGCGGATCCAGCAGGGCGTGCAACGAATATACCGACACCATTTCTTCCGCATACTGGCGTGCCGCGGCCTCCAAACTCTTACTATTCGAGGGGGTGGGTGGTCGGTGGAGCTGAAAAATAGGGAACTGGGATGAGAGGGCCTCATCAACATGCGTGTCGGCGCGGTCTGCATCCTCATATTCCACGTAGCACTCGTCAGCCATCCAAATATGAACGGGTGACCACTGCTCCACAAGATCAGGGTGGTGGCCCATAATGTCGGCAATCTTCTGTAAAAGCGTAGTGCTGATATCACTGGCAATGCCTACGTGGATCCGGCTGCGCTGCTGTGAAAGCTCAGTGATCTTGCGAACCAGGGAGAGCGCCACCTTCGCGTGGAGTTCCTCTACCGTTCGGTGAACTTTCAAATCTGTTTCAAGCATTGCTCCACCTTGCAATCGACTGTGCTCAGTTTACGAGATTAGGGGTAAAAAAATCTGGAGGCCAGCTTAGCTGACCTCCAGATTAGTTGAACGTTAGGCTAGGACCTCGCGGGCAACCTTAGCCACATTTTCCGTGGTGAATCCGAACATCTCCATGAGATCATCGCCCGAGCCAACCTCACCGAAACGCTCTAGCGAAACCGCGCGGCCCTTAATACCGAGGTACTTGTACCACGGTGCAGCCAAACCGGCCTCGACACTAACACGTGCGGTAACAGCCGAGGGGAGTACCGATTCCTTGTACTCCTCAGACTGCTCATCGAACCACTCCATACAAGGAACGGACACAACGCGCGCCTTCACGCCCTCACCCGTGAGAACCTCCGCGGCGCCAAGCGCATGCTGGACCTCCGAACCGGAAGCCATCAGAATAATGTCCGGCGTGCCCTCCGTGTCACGCAGCACGTAGGCTCCGCGGGCCAGGCCATTTGCGGGAGCCAGGTCGCCTCCACGCTTCGGGTTAGGCAGGTTCTGACGGGAAAGAATCAGGCCGGCCGTGGCGTCACGCTTCAAGATTTCCTTCCATGCCTCCGCAGTCTCAGCGGCATCGGCCGGGCGGACGATCGAGAGGTTTGGAATAGCGCGGTAAGCGGTCAGGTGCTCCACAGGCTGGTGCGTGGGGCCATCCTCGCCAACACCAATCGAATCGTGGGTCCACACGAAGGTCGTAGGCAACCCCATCAGAGCGGCCAGACGCACCGCACCACGCATGTAGTCAGCGAACACGAAGAACGTGCCACCGTAAACGCGGGTGAGTCCCTCAAGCGCGATACCGTTCATGATGGCCCCCATCGCGTGTTCACGAACACCAAAGTGGAGGTTGCGGCCGTACTTGTTGCCCGAGAACATTGCAGAGCTACGCTCTTCCGGTAGGAACGAGGGCTCGCCGTCCATAAAGGTGTTGTTCGAGCCCGCGAGGTCAGCCGAACCACCCCAAAGCTCAGGAAGAGCCGGAGCCAAAGCGTTCAGCACCTTGCCCGACGCGGCGCGGGTAGCAACGGCCTTGCCCTCTTCGAACTTCGGTAGCGCATCTTCCCAGCCCTCGGGTAGTTCGCGCTTTGCAAGACGATCGTAAAGTTTTGCAAGTTCGGGGTTAGCCTCGCGCCACTTAGCGAACTTCGCGTCCCATTCGGAGCGGGCGGCCTCGCCGCGCTGCTTCATATTCGCCTGTGCGTGTGCGACGGCCTCCTCATCCACATCAAACATCTTCTGCGGATCAAGGCCAAGTGCTTCCTTCAAGCCTGCAAGAGCATCGGAGCCAAGCTTCGAGCCGTGTATAGCGCCCGTGTTCTGCTTGCCCGGGGTAGGCCAGCCGATGATGGTGCGCAGTCCGATTATCGACGGGCGGTCAGTCTCAGCTAGCGCGTTCTGGATCGCCTCTTCAACGGCCGCAACGTCCTCCTTGTATTCGCCGCCCTTGGTCCAATCCACGTGCTGGGTGTGCCAGCCGTAAGACTCGTAGCGCTTCATCACATCTTCAGTGAACGCAATCGAGGTGTCATCTTCAATGGAGATGTGGTTGTCATCCCAGAACACAATCAGGTTGCCAAGCTTTTGCGTTCCAGCCAGCGAGGAAGCCTCGGAAGAAATGCCTTCCTGCAAGCAGCCATCGCCCGCGATTACCCAGATGTTGTGATCGAACGGCGACTCGCCAGGAGCTGCATCCGGGTCGAACATGCCACGAACACGGCGCTGCGCCATTGCCATGCCAACAGCGGAGGAAAGGCCAGAGCCAAGTGGGCCCGTGGTGATCTCAACAAAGTCAGTGTGCTTGTACTCGGGGTGGCCCGGCGTCTTTGACTTCAGGCTACGGAACTTCTTCAGATCCTCAAGGTCAAGGCCGGCGTCAGCCAGGTACAGAGAAATGTACTGGGTCAAAGACGAGTGGCCCGCAGACATCACAAACCGGTCCCGACCAAGCCACAGGCTATCTTGCGGGTCCATCTTTAGGTGCTTCTGGAAGATTAGGTACGCGAGCGGTGCGAGAGAAATCGCGGTGCCCGGGTGGCCGGATCCAGCGTTTTCGACGGCGTCTGCGGCAAGCATCTTTGCTGTTTTAACCGCGCGATCGTCAAGTTCGTTCCATGAAAATGTCATGAAAATAGCCTTCCCTTGTCGTTAATTTAGAAATCGGTCACAATTGTATCTGTTTGGTCGTTTTAACGCGTTCCGTGTTTATTTTAACACGAAAAGAGAGAACATTTAAGATTATGATACCTTCACGCAACAGTGTTTTACAGCAGTATCTAGTCGATTTTTTAGACTATTTGAGTGTTGATAGCGGCGCGTCAAAGCACACCATCTCGGCATACCGTTCAGATATCTCCCGGTTCCTCGATGACACGCACCTAGAGTCGGCCAATGAACTAAACGCCAAGGTCATTAACGACCACCTAACTAAACTTTCAACGGGGGAGCTTGGACGAGCTTTTGCACGGTCCTCGATTGCGCGCGCTCGTTCCTCAATCTCGGGCTTCATAAAGTTCTTGATCGATCGCGACGTGATTGCAACTGATCCCATGGACGACGTCGAGTCGATGGGGACGCCCATGCGACTACCGAAGGCGCTCACGCTCGACCAGGTCAAGCAACTACTCGATGCCGTATCTGAAACACCCGGCCCAATCGGCCTACGCGATACCGCGGTGATGGAGATGCTTTATGGAACAGGGGCTCGCATTTCTGAAATAACCGGTCTCTACCCAGAAGACCTTTTGCTGGATGGAGACGTGCCGGTGGTTCGCCTTTTTGGCAAGGGCCGTAAAGAGCGCCTCGTTCCCCTGGGCAGTTACGCCCGCGATGCGGTAATGAAGTATATGAGGCAGGGCCGTCCCGAACTCGCAGCTAAGAAAGGCAACGACAAGCACCTGTTCTTGAACACGCGCGGGGGAGCGCTATCGCGCCAGTCAGCGTGGGAAATCATCAAGAGTGCGGCAAAGAAGGCAGAGATTGAGGATGTCTCTCCCCACACTCTTCGCCACTCATTTGCCACCCACCTGTTAGAAGGTGGCGCTTCGATCCGCGATGTCCAAGAGCTCCTCGGGCACTCATCGGTGGTAACCACCCAGATTTACACGAAGGTTTCGATCTCAACGCTGCGTGAGGTTCATGCAACCACGCACCCACGAGCCACCTCTGACTAGCGTCGGGGCACTATTTTGGCCCGGCGGCGCAAGAGCAGGCCAGATGACATATTCTAGGGGAGTGAGTGAGATGCAACCAGGATTAGTTCCCGTACCCCCAGAAGGCGGACGCGACAACGACTTCCCCGTACCGTCCCCGCTATCATCGCACGGCCCTGCCCGCGTTATTGCGATGTGTAACCAGAAGGGTGGGGTTGGTAAAACTACCACCACCATCAACCTGGCCGCAGCGTTGGCGGAATACGGCAGGCGGGTCCTCATCGTGGATTTCGACCCGCAAGGCGCCGCATCTGCAGGCCTTGGCATCAACTCGCAAGACCTTGACTTCACAATCTACAACCTGCTGATGTCTTCCAAGGTCTCTATCCGAGACGCCATCGAGCACACCAAGATCGAAAACCTAGACCTAGTGCCCGCAAACATCGACCTGTCAGCAGCTGAAGTCCAGTTGGTAAATGAGGTTGCGCGCGAGCAAGCATTGACCAGGGCTTTGCGCCCCGTCATTGATGAGTACGACGTTATCCTCATCGACTGCCAGCCCTCGCTTGGACTTCTTACCGTCAACGCTCTGACGGCAGCCCATGGGGTTATGGTTCCCCTGGAGGCCGAGTTTTTTGCGTTGCGCGGTGTTGCCCTCCTCATTGACACGATCGACATGGTGCACGACAGGCTAAATCCTCGCCTAAAGATTGATGGCATCTTGGTCACGATGGTTGACCTGCGCACGTTGCATGCGCGTGAAGTCCTCGAGCGTCTTCAAGAAGCCTTTGGGGACAAGGTTTACGACACGATCATCAGGCGTACCGTGAAGTTTCCGGACGCTTCCGTTGCCACTGAACCCATCACTACCTATGCGCCCTCTCACAAGGGAGCGCAGGCTTACCGCCGTCTAGCGCGCGAAGTGATCTCTCGCGGAGACGTAGCGTAGTGACCACAACCGAGGGCGGCGGGTTCACCGTCTCGTTAGAGAACTTCGAAGGGCCGTTTGATCTTTTGCTCGGCCTTATCTCTAAGCGAGAGATGGACATTACTGAGGTTGCCCTCGCCGCTGTTACAGATGAGTTCATCGCCTACATGCGTGTGGACCCCAACCTTTCGCGCACCTCTGAGTTCCTGGTTGTAGCGGCAACCTTGCTGGACATGAAAGCCCGTTCCCTCCTGCCCGTCGAGGATGAACAGCTTGAAGCAGACCTCGAATATCTAGAGGCTCGCGACCTCCTATTCTCCCGGCTTTTGCAATACCGCGCCTTCAAGCAGGTGGCGAATATTTTTGGCCAGTTGTGGGAGGTAAACAGCGGCGCGCATCCAAGGCAAGCGGAGATGGAACCCAAGTTCGCTGCTCTTTTGCCGCAACTACGCTGGTCCACAACCCCGCTTGACCTGGCCAAGATCGCGGCAGAGGTAATCTTTGCTGCGCCGCCGGAAGTTACAACCACCCATTTGCATGACCCGCTGGTGCCCGTACGCCCGCAAGCTGAATACATTTTGAAACAACTGAAAGTGCTTGGCGACGCTAGCTTTGAGCAGCTCTGTGCAGACGCGCCGGATGTCAACACAATAGTTTCTCGTTTCCTCGCCATCTTGGATCTGTACCGTGAAGGCGCAGTGTCATTCAAACAAGAAGCACCCCTCGCGAAGCTCTCAATCCATTGGACTGGTTCGGACACAATCGTCGCCGACATGCGAATGGAAGACGAGGAAGACGCAGTGGTCGCACCACTTTAGGTACAATGACTTCAGTATTGACGGGAGGTCGACATGCAAGAGGCAATACCCCAAATCTTTGGCGATAAAGAACTAGCCAAAGTAATCGAAGCAATCCTCATGGTTGTGCCCGAACCGGTGGCATCGGTAGACATTGCGAATGCACTTGATATCGCGGACGACCAGGTGGAGGTAGCACTTACTCAACTTCGCGCCGAGTATGACCGTGACGAACGCGGATTTGAACTACGCGAAGTCGGTGGAGGATGGCGCTACTATTCGCGTTCCTCATATGACCCCTTCGTGTCTCAGTTTGTCAGCGGTAGCCGCATGCAAAATCTTTCCCAAGCCGCCCTAGAAACTCTTGCCGTTATTGCTTATCGCCAGCCTGTCACTCGGCAAAAAGTCAGTTCCATTCGGGGAGTCAACGTGGATTCAGTTGTCCGCTCCCTGCAAGCCCGAGGCCTCATTGAAAGTGCTGGGGAAACCGCAAGTGGAGCGACGCTCTTTCAAACTACAACTGAGTTCCTTGAACGAATGGGGCTACGCTCACTCGATGAGTTAAGTCCTCTTGCACCCCACCTTCCGCACCGAGACGAACTTTCTGAACTAGCGCAATCTTTGGAGAAATAATGAAGAACGATCCTCACGTAGATTCCGGAATCCGCCTGCAAAAAGTTATCTCGCAAGCCGGCGTGGCATCTCGCCGGCACGCGGAAATCCTCATCACCTCGGGTCGCGTTCGCGTGGACGACAAAGTAGTGCGGAAGCTCGGCACCAGGGTTGATCCCAGCCGGCAAGTGATCCACGTCGACGGCGAACGCCTGCTATTAGATACCGAGTCTCTAACCATTGCCCTCAACAAACCTGTTGGCGTCGTTTCAACCATGGACGATCCAGAAGGACGTGCGTGCCTAGCGGACTACACCCAGGACTACAACCAGCGCCTATTCCATGTGGGACGTCTTGATACCGACACGGCTGGTCTGATTCTACTGACTAATGACGGGGAGCTTGCACACCGACTCATGCACCCCTCGTTTGAAATTCCAAAAACATACGTCGCCACCGTTCCAGGCGAGGTGCCGCGCGGCCTGCGCAAGAAAATGCTACGCGGTATCGAACTTGAGGACGGGCCCGTTCAGGTTCAAGATTTTCGCATCAAAGACCAGTACGGCGACCTCACCCTGGTGGAGCTGACGTTGCACGAGGGGCGCAATCGCATTGTCCGCCGGCTGCTCGAGAGTGTGGGCTTCCCAGTGGTTGAACTGGTTCGCACCCAGTTCGGGCCGGTTAAGATCGGGCGACTACACCCGGGGGTTACGCGTAAGGTTGATGGCGCCGTGCTTCAAGAGCTGTACAAAGCCGTAAACCTGTAGGAATCACCGTGCAGATTTCAACCAACCCGGACGGCCGGCCCATCCAAACGACAGGGCCGGTGCTTGTGATTGGCTCCGGACTGCTGGGAGGATCCGCAGCGCTGGCTCTAAAAGCTGCGGGTGTGGAAGTATTCCTCGAAGATATTTCCCCCGTGTCACTAGCCTTGGCTCGCGACATTGGTGCAGGCGAGGAATACGCGCCATCTAGCCCGCAACCTGCACTTGTTATTGTTGCAGTACCCCCCGATGTGACTGCAGATTGTGTCGTGAAGGCGCTGAAGACACACCCAAACGCGGTAGTGACGGACGTAGCTTCGGTGAAGTCGATTATTTTGGAGGAAGTCGAAGCCGCTGGTGTTGATGCGTCGCGATACGTCCCGTCGCACCCCATGGCAGGTCGGGAAAGATCTGGCGTTGCAGCTGCGGACCGGGACCTGTTTGTGGGGCGCCCGTGGGCAGTGATTCACCACCCAACCTGCTCTCCTCAGGCGCGCGTAGTTGTACGCAACCTTGCGGTGGACCTTGGCGCCACAGTGTTGGAAATGAACGCGCAAGAGCATGATCGAGGAGTGGCTATTGTTTCGCACGTGCCACAGCTAGTCTCGTCCCTACTCGCCTCCCGGCTTCGCGATGCCACCGAGGATGAGCTCAGCCTAGTTGGCCAGGGCCTGCGTGATACCACTCGCATCGCGGCCTCAGACCCGCGGCTGTGGACATCGATCGTGTCTGGTAACTGCGGCCCCGTGGTGGAAGTATTGCGCGAGTACCAGCGGGAACTGGACAGCCTCGTTCGCGGACTTGAATCGGGTGCTACCGCAGGCTTTGGCGCTACCGGATCCGTTGCCGCTATAAACACCGCTATATCGCAGGGCAACGAGGGCGTTTCGCGGATTCCCGGAAAGCACGGGGGAGTGCAGCGGCGCTGGGCGATCGTGGAAGTACTCATTCCTGACAAGCCGGGTGAGCTCGGCCGACTTTTCACCGAACTGGGTGCGGCCGGAATCAACATTGAAGACCTCACCATGGATCATTCCGCACACCAGCGCGTTGGTCTGGCCCAAATTTTTGTAAACCCAACTGTAGCTAAAGAAGCCGAGAAAGAACTTGAAATGCGCGGCTGGCGCATCGTTAACCAGTGAGCTGGGAGGAAACGTGGAAGAAACAGCAAACATGAGCGTAGAGCAAATGAAGGCGCTGATTAGCGAGCTTGGACTGTCTGTTGCTATCGATGGACCCTCCGGATCGGGCAAATCAACCGTTGCTCGTGCATTGGCGCGCGAGCTTGGCATCGGCTACCTCGATACCGGAGCGATGTACCGTGCGCTCACCTGGTACTGTCTGGACGCCGGTCTACCCCTGGACGATCGCGCCGCTGTAGCTGGTGCGGCAGACTCGTTCCCCTTATCCATCACCACCTCGCCCGATGATTTCCGCGTAACCGTGGGGAATACTGACGTCACGGAACAGATCCGTGAGTCCCGTATTTCCAAAGAAGTCTCAAAAGCTGCCACAAATCTGGACGTGCGCGAGTCGCTTGTGCGCCAGCAGCGCGAAATCATCAATGCGGCCCGCCAGTGTGGCAACGGCATGGTTACCGAAGGCCGGGATATCACCACCGTGGTGGCACCGGATGCGGATGTGCGCCTGCTACTTACCGCTTCGGCTGAGGCGCGCATGAAACGTCGCGCTGCGCAGTTGCTAGGTGAGGGCGTAGACGAGGCCGCCATTGAATCCATGCGCAGCGAGGTTGTTGGACGAGATGCTAAAGATTCTACGGTGGTCAACTTTCAGGAGGCTACTGAAGGCCAGATCCTGGTTGACTCGTCCGCTCTTGATGCCCAGCAAACTCTTCAGCTTGTACTTGACTACGTGGGGCAGAATCTTGCCCAACGAGCCGAGCAAGCTGAAGCTGACAATGCCCGCGTTCGCGCTATGCGCGCTGCCCTCTCAAACTATGAGCTTTACGAGGAAGACCAGAATGTGCTGGAAGGTGAGGTTCCCTTTGAAGAGTTAGAAACCTCGACCTCCGGCAATCCTGTTTTGGCCATTGTGGGACGCCCAAATGTTGGTAAATCAACACTTGTGAACCGAATTTTGCAACGCCGGGCCGCGGTAGTTCAAGATACTCCTGGTGTCACGCGTGACCGTGTTTCTTACCCCGCAAACTGGAACGGACGAGACTTCACGCTGGTGGACACCGGCGGCTGGGAAGTGGACGTGCGCGGTCTGGACCGCTCCGTTGCGCAGCAGGCTGAAATCGCAATCGAAATGTCAGACGCGGTGCTGTTTGTTGTAGACGCAACTGTTGGCATCACGGATACGGACGAGCGTATCGTGAAGATCCTTCGTCGTTCCGGCAAACCCGTGGTACTCGCCGCCAATAAGGTTGATTCAGCTGCACAAGAACCAGACGCCTACGCGCTTTGGAACCTTGGGCTCGGCGAACCTTTCCCCGTATCAGCGCTACACGGCCGCGGAGCCGGTGACGTGCTCGATGCAGTTATGAAGATCCTTCCCGAAGAATCCGCTGTCGCGCAAAAACTACCCGAGGGAGGGCCCCGCCGCGTGGCACTAATTGGGCGTCCAAACGTTGGTAAATCTTCTTTGCTGAACCAGTTGGCCAGGGAAAACCGCGTGGTTGTTGATAACACCGCAGGCACAACCCGAGACCCTGTTGATGAACTTATCGAGATGGCCGGACGCCAATGGTGGTTTGTTGACACTGCTGGTATCCGTCGCAAGATGCACCGCACGTCGGGCGCTGACTACTACGCCTCCATTCGTACCCAGGCCGCGATTGAAAAGGCCGAGGTAGCCATGGTTCTACTCGATGCCACTGAGCCGCTATCCGAGCAGGATGTCCGCATTGTGCAAGCAGCGCTTGATTCGGGGCGCGCTCTGGTAATCGTTAACAACAAGTGGGATTTGGTTGATGAGGATCGCCGCCTTGACCTTCAACATGAGCAAGAACGAGACCTTGCACACGTGGCGTGGGCTCCGCGTATAAATCTATCTGCACTCACCGGCTGGCACACAAACCGAATCGTGCGGGCACTGGATACGTCGCTACGCTCTTGGGACATGCGCATTTCTACGGCAAAGTTGAACTCGTTCCTGGGGGAGCTCGTTGCTGCCACGCCCCACCCGGTGCGCGGTGGAAAGCAGCCGCGCATCCTATTTGCAACGCAGGTATCTGCCCGTCCGCCCAGGTTCGTGATCTTCACAACCGGGTTCCTTGACCCTGGCTACCGCCGCTTCATTGAACGCCGTCTGCGTGAAACCTTTGGCTTCGAAGGCACTCCAATCAAAATCAGTGTGCGGGTGCGTGAAAAGAAGCGCCGATAAGTTTCCAGCTAGTCTGTTTGGGCCGCGCCATTCTCATTCCACTCATTCGGAATGGGAATAGCGGCCGCATCAGGCGCGCCCGGATCCACCAGCGTGTTCGATGAGGTTTTACGGAACCTGCGCCAAGAATGCGCCTCATTCTTGGATTTTCGAGGCCGCCGGCGTCGCCATGGGCGGGCTGCGGGCACAGCCCAGGATTTCCTGCGCATAATGGCACGCACGCCATCCAGGCCAAGAATGACCACAGCGAGCCAGATGCCAATGTAAGTAACCCATTCGAGGCCTTCAATGCGCTCGCCCAGCAGGGTTGCAACGACGGTGACCAAGATCGGTTCAACGTAAGACAATAAACCGAATACCGCGTACGGCAAAAGTTTTGCGGCCATCACGTAAAAGATAAGGGCAAATACGGATAATCCGCCCAGTGTCAAAAGTAGGATTGCGGCAGGCAGATGCGAAAACGCAATGCTCACCCCGTTTTGTCGCGATGCAGCATAAATCGCGAGGGGCATAGCCAGTGCCATTTCCCAGGTGAGGGCACCCACGCCATCAGTTTCAAAAATACGGCGAAGCACAAAGTAGATTGGATATCCCACTGCAACATAAACGGTGACCCAGCCTAACCCGCCACCTCGGATCACTTCGAACACCACTGCGGCGCACGCCACGAGGGTCGCAATAAACGTGATGGTAGAGAGACGTTCTTTAAAGAGCACTCTTCCAAACAGAACCATTACCAGGGGCATCAAGAAGTAGCCCATTGATAGGGCTAACGTGTTACCGGTTTGGGGTGCCCATCCGAAAAGAAACATTTGGGATGCCAACATTGGCACATTAAACGCGTATGCCAGTAGCTTCTTTGGGGCTGCTATGGTGCGCTTAAACTCGCCTGAAAACCAGAACCAGCGCCCGCTTACCGCGAGGAGGAAGAGAATTCCCGGAACCGTTAGCACTATGCGCCACGCCCACACCTGCGTGCCTGACAAGGCTGGTAGTTGTCCGGCCACAAATGCTATTGCTGCAAACATGACCGAGGAGAGAAGCGAAACTACTACGCCGCGACCAGCCATTACACACCAATCTAAAAGGACGCTGTGGGAGGGGATAGGTATTAAAAAAATCCCGAGACATGACTGCATTGTCGCGGGATTTACATCGTCGGGCTGGCGGGATTTGAACCCACGACCCCTTGACCCCCAGTCAAGTGCGCTACCAAGCTGCGCCACAGCCCGTGCTTTTCAGCAACAACGATTCTAACCGAATGATTACTCACATGCCTAATCGGCCAGGCGGATGTGGGCTACTCCCCACATTGCTAGTCCCACTGATGTTTGACGGAGTGATTGATTCAGGTCAGTAACGGTTTGGCGGTCGCCTTCGATACACTGAGACAGTGGAGACTTTGACCCGTGAAGAAGCGCTGGAACGTAGCGCCAACGTAATACCGGACGAGATTGATGTACACATCGACCTCTCAAATGCGAAATCTGATGAAGAAGCGTTTTTCTCAAAATCAACGATTCGGTTTGAGACGAAATCCTCATCCATTTTTGTCGATCTTGTTGCGAAGAGTGTCGAGGCCGTGCGCGTTGATGGCGCGCCAGCAAACTACGAGGTAACGGATACGCGGGTCTTGGTGAAAGACCTTCCAACGGGCCGCCCGGTGAGTTTAGAAATAGAGTCGCGTTGCTACTACTCAACAACGGGCGAAGGCCTGCATCGCTACATCGATCCAGAGGATGGCGCTACCTACCTCTACACGCAGTTTGAGCCCACGGACGCGCGCCGCGCATGGGCCTGCTTTGACCAGCCCGATCTAAAGCTGCGCTGGCAGTTCAGTGTTCAAGCTCCCTCGGATTGGATAATTCTATCTAACCAGCCCGAACAGTCCCGTAATACGGTTGGTGAGCTGGCGGAGGTAACGTTCCAACGCACGCCACCGCTGTCGTCCTACATCACTGCAGTTGTTGCCGGCCCATACGCCCGTGTTGATGGAGGCACCTGGAGTGGGGGAGCCGCCGACGGTGGCCACGCCAACATTAGTTTGGGTGTTCACTGCCGCGCGTCTCTTGCGCAGTACTTGGATGCCGAAGACATCTTGACTGTGACGCGCCAGGGTCTTGATTTCTATCACAAGCATTACGGCTTCACATATCCGTGGGGCAAGTACGACCAGGTTTTTGTACCCGAATATAATCTTGGGGCGATGGAGAACCCGGGGTGTGTGACCTTCAACGAGAAGATGATTTCTCGCGACACGCCCACGAGGGCCGCACGCCAATCGCGTGCCAACGTCATTTTCCACGAGATGTGCCACATGTGGTTTGGAGACCTTGTAACCCCGAAGTGGTGGGACGATCTATGGCTGAAGGAATCCTTTGCGGACAACCAGGGGTCAATGGGATTAACAGAGAATACCCAGTTCGACACCGAGTGGGCCACATTCGCTTCCGGCCGGAAAGAATGGGCATACAAGCAGGATCAGCTCCCCACCACCCACCCAATCGCAGCCGACATTCCTGACGTTGAAGCGGCAAAGAACAACTTCGATGGAATTACCTACGCTAAGGGTGCGGCTGTGCTTAAACAGCTGGTTGCCTATGTAGGGAAAGAAGCTTTCTTTACCGGCGCTCGTGAATACTTTCAAAAGCACGCGTTCGGAGCAACCCGGATGCAGGACTTTTTAGAGGCACTCGAGGAAGCCTCCGGTCGCGATAACCTCCAGCATTGGTCTAGGGCATGGCTAGAGACCGCCGGCCCTTCAACTCTGCGTATTCGCCGAGGTGAGGACGGTTTCAGGCTCGAGCAGGATTCGATGGACGCGGTCACTGGGCGGGGGGCCCTCCGCCCTCACCGGTTAAATGTTGGCTTCTATGAGCTGACGGGCGAGAATTTGGTGCGCGTGGCGATCGAGGAGGTCACGCTCACTGGATCATCCCTCCCGCTCAAGACTGCCGGAAACTACGATCTCGTCCTCGCAAATGATGATGATCTAACGTACGCGCTTGTTGAACTGGATGAGAACGAGGTAACAACCGCGCTTCGCTTCGTCTCTACGATTGCAAATCCAACCTCACGCGCAGTCGTTTGGTCAGCGCTGTGGGCGGGCGTGCGAGCAGCAAGGATAAATCCACGCGACTACGTCAATGCGGTGGCGAGTCAGGTGCCGTTCGAAGAAGATGACGCGGTTGCCGGTGACCTGATCGGCAACGCTCTCGAAGCTCTCCTGCACTACATGGCCACGCCAGAGCGAAAACTGGAAGCAAATAGTTTTGTCAACCACGCGATCAACGCCATTGGACGCTCGGACACCCAAGATCGCAAGCGCGAATGGGCACTTGCCGCAACTCGTGCTTTGAATATCGCCGGTTCGCCGGGTGAGGATCAGATGCAGTTCTTGCGTGACCTTGCCGCCGCGAATTCGCCCCTTCTAACGGTTGGTCCAAATCTTGCGTGGCGGGCCCGAATTACCCTCGCTGCTATAGGGGCAATTTCTAGAGAAGATGTGGAGGCGTATTTGAAAACTGATCCTTCCGGTGAAGCTGAAGTGTTTGCGCTACAGGCAATCTCAGCGCTTCCGGGTCGTATCGAGCGCCAGAAGACCTGGACGCGGATTCTTGAGGAAGATCTCGCCAACGAAAAGATGAGCGCTATGCTGGCCGGTCTGAATGCAGGATCGCTGGGTCACGGCGCAACCGGTTTCGCGGGCGACTTTTTTGATCTTGCAGCGCATTATTGGGACTCTCACACGATCGGTATGGGAAGACGCTTCATTGCGGGTGCATACCCTTCCGTGATCGATGCGGGCAGTCCCGAGGAGGCGGCAGCGCTACGGTACATGGCTTCGTGGTGGGTGAGCGCAAACGAGAACGCGCCGGCAGCTCTTGTGCGTCTCATGCGCGAGGCAGCCGATAATTTGGAACGCAGTTTCAGGATCCAAACCAAATGGCTGACGAAGTAGAATCCGTAGATCACGCGGCCGAGGATAATCGGGCATTAACGCAGCCGTCGTCCCAGCTAGGCGACCTCCTTTTTGACCCGCTCAACTATGGCGTGGGCGGATCATCTGAGTCTCGCAAAACGCCGCGCCGCCCATTTGAGACGATCATCGCCCTCTTGCTCGCAATGGTGCTTGCCTTCTGCGTGACCATCGCGGCGAAGAACCTAATCGGCAATAAAACTACACAGGAGAAAACGCGCAGCAACCTCAGTGAGCAGGTTGCTCGCCAGCAAGACATTGTCAATCAACTAGAAGTTGCCAACGCGGAGGACGCGGCTCGAATAGCTCTCTTATCCGCTGACTTAAAGGACACGGTTACTGCAGATCAACCAGCGGCACAAAGCGCACAGCTGGAAGAGATCGAAGGCAGTGGCATCCAAGTCACGGTTAGTGAACGCGAGGGGGCAGAATCTGTCGAGAGAGTTTTGGATACCGACCTGCGCTACATCATCAACTCCCTTTGGGCAGGTGGCGCAGAAGGCGTGGAGATAAATGGGGTTCGAGTGGGACCGACCACTGCTGTGCGCACCGCGGGTGGCGCCATCTTGGTTAATTTCCAACCCGTAGTGGCGCCATACAGCATTCGCGCCATCGGAGACCGTGAGGCACTTGAACTCCAGCTAAAATCCGGTGGGGTAGCGGCCTATCTGTCTACACTGGACTCAAAATACGGCATTAAAACATCAATTCAGGCGGAGGAAAAAATCGCCTTGCGCCCAGCTAGCGTTCGGGGCGCGAGCCTTACCGAGATCGTTCAACAGGAGCAGCAATGATCGCAATACTTGGCCTAGTCCTCGGAATTATCCTTGGTATTCTTCTTGACCCGACCATTCCGTACGCGCTCCAACCGTACCTTCCCATCGCCGTCGTGGCAGCGATGGACGCGCTCCTCGGCGGTGCGCGCGCCTGGTTTGAGGGCAAGTTCTCTGATCGCGTGTTCATCACCTCGTTCTTTTGGAACGTGCTCATCGCCGCCCTGCTGGTGCTGGTAGGCGCGCAACTGGGTGTGGGAGCCGCAATGACAACGGCAATCGTGGTTGTTCTAGGTATCCGTATTTTCTCTAACGCAGCTGCGATACGTCGCCACATTTTTGGGGCTTAACCGTGAGAGAAAGAGACTTATCAAAGCGCCGCCTACGCGACCTCCTAACAGTGAGGTTTCGTCCCATTCACCTGCTTATCGGCTTGCTTCTGTTCAGTTTGGGATTTGCGTTTGTGGCACAAATTAAGATCCAACGATCGGATCCACTTGACGGCCTGAATGAAGACGAGCTGGTGTTACTGCTTGACCAACTAACCGCTGCCGAAAGCCAGCTACGCGACGAAAAGGCTGAGTTGACTGACCAAATCTACAAGTTACAATCGGCCCATTCCCAAGGACAAGCAGCCGTGGAAGCCGCCGAGAAGGAGCGTGAACTTGCTCGCATCCTTGGCGGAACCACACCCGTGCACGGGCCCGGGCTCGAGATCGTTGTGAACCAGGGGAGCAGTCCGATTCCTGCCCAAAAGTTCGTCACTATGCTGGGCGAACTTCGCAACTCGGGGGCGGAAGCTATCGAATTGAACGGGAATCGGATTGTGGCCACATCCTTCATTACGTCGGACGATGACGGCGTCTTGAGCCTTTCTGGGACTGAGCTGAAGGCTCCATACACGTGGAGGGTGATTGGCGATGCGGACACTATACAGCCGGCCCTAGACATCGCCCGCGGCACCACCTCGCAACTTCGCGCGTCAGATGCAACCGTCGAAATCACGCGTGTAGATGACATCGAGATAGATTCCACGGTTGCCCCCAAGACATACCGCTACGCTAAGCCCGTCGAGTAGCGCTGCCGTGTGGTGGATAACTTGTTCCAACGGAACTAAACTTGAAGGATAGATATTCGATCCCCGTCGACGAAGGAGAAGGCGATGTCCCTAAACAACACGCCAGATCCCAATGAAACCGCCATTTTTGGCGCATTGGACACGCCAAGTGAACCCACAGAACCGTTTACTCGCCGTCCGCTTTCGGCCGCCGATCAAGCCGCGGTAGACGCGCTACCGTACGGTTCGGCTCTCCTCATCGTTCAACGTGGTCCAAACTCCGGTGCCCGTTTCCTCCTCGACAAAGAGGTAACTACGGCAGGACGAAGCCCAAAGGCTGATATTTTCCTTGACGACGTCACCGTCTCGCGCCGTCACTGTGAATTCCGCGCCGTTGACGGGGGCTTCGTTGTGCGCGATTCCGGCTCTTTGAACGGCACCTATGTTAACCGCGAACGCACTGAGAGTGCCGAGTTACACACGGGCGACGAAGTACAAGTTGGCAAGTACCGCCTTACGTACCACCCATCGAACAAAGCTTCATGAGCGCAAAACGGCTCCGTTTAGAAAATGAGACACCAATATCTTGGCCTCGTGATGTTTCTCATGAGGCAAGGTTTTCTATTGGTCAGGTAACCGAACAGGTTAAACCCGAGTTTCCTGCACTCACGGTGTCTAAAATCCGGTATCTAGAATCGGAAGGCCTGCTTGAGCCTGAACGTACCGATTCCGGGTACCGGAAATACTCCAGCGCAGACATAGAACGGCTGCGTTTCATTCTGACGGAGCAACGTGACTCTTACCGCCCGCTTCGCGTTATACGCGAGCAACTTGCCGCGCTCGACGCGGGTCACGAGATCGACCGGATGCCTACCGCAAGGGTTGTGTCTGACAAGGGCGTAACTAAGGTACCCTCGCGCGAGCATGTTTCGGTTCGTGAGCTTTGTGACCTTACGGGCGCCTCAAAGGCAGAGATCGAGGAATTCACCACGCTTGGCTTGCTCTCTCCGGACCTGAGTGGGTACTTCCGCACAAAATCTGTAAAGGTAGTTGAACTTCTGCTGCAGATCCGCAACGAGGGGATTAGCCCGCGCAACCTTCGCACGGTGCGCCAAGCTGCCGAGAGACATGCGGATATCATCGACACTACGGTGCAGCCACTTCGAGCACGAGGTCGCGCCTCAGATATTGAACGGGCACGAGCCAGGAGTGCTGAGATTGCAGAACTGACAGCCGATCTGCATCGTGAGTTTTTGCGCATGGCAATCGAGAAACTTTCAGATAGTTAGACGAATTCGATAACAAAATAGTCTCAAGTTAAACTTGAAGGTAAGGCGCGCCGCGCGTTTCATTGACGCCGCGCTTATTCCGTTCTAGCGTTGATCTCAGTTTGACCATCAACCTAATAGTCGCGAGGAGATATTCAGTTGGTACCAGATAATGGAGCCGCTACGGCCCGGCAGGGCATGCTGTTTGGCGACGTCCTCGCGCACCTCACGCCCGAAACCGGATACCGCGGTCGCATCGCCTGTCAGGCGGCTGGCATAACTTACCGCCAGTTGGATTACTGGGCGCGCACTGGCCTTGTGGAACCGTCTATTCGCACGGCACAGGGCTCGGGTTCACAAAGGCTTTATTCGTTCCGCGACATCCTCGTGCTGAAAGTGGTGAAGCGCCTTTTGGACACCGGCGTCTCGCTGCAGCAGATTCGTACTGCTGTCACGCACTTGAAAGACAGGGGAGTGGACGACCTCGCTTCAATCACTCTTATGAGCGACGGGGCTTCGGTTTACGAGTGCCGCTCACGTGACGAGATGATTGACCTAATCGAGGGCGGTCAGGGCGTGTTTGGTATCGCAGTTGGTCACGTTTGGCGCGAGATCGAGGGCTCGCTAGCTGAGCTTCCTAGTGAGGAGGCCGAGCCGGTTCTTCCGGTTGAAGATGAGCTTGCCAAGGCAAGGCGCGCTCGCCGTAACGCTTCTTAAAATATCTTCGAAGTATTGGGGTGGAACAGATCAAACTGTTCCACCCCAAAGCTTTATTCTGCGCCGGCTAAGCTTCTGCATACTGCCGGCGCAGTTGGGCTACGTCTAGCCTGCGCGCCTTCCTAGCAGCAATCGCGCTAAACAGGAATGACACCAGGCCCCAGAGCAGGAGGGGGATGGCCGTTGCCACGATACTGGTTAGGTTACCGCCAACTACGGTGTGGGTTAGACCGTTCATGAGGGCGGATAGCGGCAGCAATCCAGAAATCATTTGGAACGCACTAGGCGCGGTCTGGATCGGAATGAGTCCTCCAAGCGAGACCACCTGTACCACTAGGAACAGTAACGCCACTATGCGCCCCACGCGCGCTCCAAAAACAGCGAGGAGTGCCTGATTGATTGCGGTGAAAGAAACTACTCCAATGGCCATAATGATTGAGGTTAAAGCGAAGCTCTTTGGAGAAACACCGAACAAACCAGCAATAATCGCAACACCAATGGCTTGTACCAATGCGAACACTAACGCCGGGCGAAGCGAGTTCCAGGCCACCCGCACGGGCGCGACTGAAGAAGCTAGTTCCCGACGGCGCAAACCGGGCATAGCTAAATACGTAGCAAACGCTCCCAACCACAACACTATCGCTGCGGCCCATGGGAATAGCGTGTTGGCTTCACTCGTCTTGTAAAGGGCAGCATTTTCAGACCGGATCGGAATCGCCCCCACATTCACAATGCGGGTACGCTCTGCGTCCGTGTAGCTTGGCACCTGATCGACGCCGCCCTCAAGCTCGGTGGCGAAGCGCGAGGTACCCTCTATCAGCTGCCCGATACCTGCGTAAAGCTCGCTAGTGCCCCCGGCAAGCTGATCGGTGCCTCCTGCCAGCTGGCTCGCTCCGCTTGAGCTTTGCCCCGCGCCGTGGGCCAGTTGCCAAGTTCCGTCTTCGAGCTGGATGAGGCCAGGATTCAAAAGCCTGAGGCCCGCTGCAAGCTGGCTGGCACCATCCACGAGGCCGAGCTGGCTTGGCGTTCCATCGAGGCCACTTTGAAGTTTTGCCGCGCCATCGGAGAGCTGGCTAAGTGCCTGCGACATTCCGAGGCTACCGGGCGTACCGTTCACCCCGTCGCGTAGCTGTGCAATACCTGCGGCAAGCTGGCTCGAACCTTCGCGCAACCTTTCCAAATCTGCGCTAATGCCGGCAAAACCTCCGGCATCTTGGAGTTGTTTCACTAACTCTTCTATGCGAGTACTGATCTGTACGATCTGATCGACGAGCTCATTAATTCCGGACCGGGTGAGTAGCTCATTCAGCTGGGCAAGCGCCTGATCCAAGTTGGGATCGTTCTGAGGAAGATTTGCAAGGGCCTGCTCGAGGTCACTCACAGTCTGGTTAAGCGCTGCGCAATACTCCGGGGTCTGCGTGGCATCGCACTGGGCAGCCAGCTGCTTAAGGCGGGGGAGAGCGCCTATATTCTGATCCGTACCGTAGATGAGGCCGCGTACGTAATCGAGCAGGTTCTGTGAGTCTTTGATGACGTCACGGATCTTTTCCACCTCAGCGGTAATCTCTGCGGATGAAGGCAGGTTATCCAAGGTTCCATCCGGAATCGCGTTCTCGATCCGCGCGAGGGGTTCGAGCACCTGGTTTAGACCATCTACCAGCTGATCTATGCCTTCGCTTAGCTCTTTGGATCCGTCGGCGAGTTGCCGGGTTCCTTCGGCAAGCCCGCCTGGCTCGTTGACGCTTCGCTCCAACTGGTCAATACCGGATTTCAGCCCGGGAGTTGCGTTCGTCCCCACGAACCCATCCCGCAACTGTTTGGTTCCCAAAGCAAGTTGATCAGCACCATCCGCGAGCTGGCCCACGCCGCCACGCAGTTCGCTTACGCCACCGGCAAGCTCATTCGCGCCGCCGTACAGCTGGTTCAATCCGGCCGCCAGCTGTGCGGTTCCGCCAGCAAGTTCGCGCGCGCCCGAGGAGAGCTGGCCGGCTCCCTCGCCAAGCTTGTTTACACCATCATCTAGCTGTTTGGCACCGTCTGCGGCCTGGCCTAATTGATCCTTCATGTCACCAAAGCCAAGGAAGATCTCATCCAGCATCGTCTCGGTGAGGGAGTGCCCCATTGTGGTGGCAGCGACTGCCGCAATCTGGGCAGAGATGCGTCCCATGAGCTCAGATGACGCGTCATTAGACGTCACGGTAATAAGTGCGGGAGTAGCTGCGGTAGTCCCAATGGACGTCACATTCTTAGAAAAGTTTTTTGGGATGGTGATGACCGCTTGGTACTGCCCAGATTCAAGCCCGCTTCTCGCAGTTTCTTCCGTGACAAGTTGCCAATCCAGGTTCAGATCGACGGGCTCATCGGGATACATGAGGCCTCCGGCCAACTCGCGCCCGATGGGCACCGTAACTTCTTCGCCATCAACCACCATTTTGGCGCCCTCGTCCATGTTGACGATCGCGGCGGGAATCTTGTTGAAGTTGTTCGGGCGGTCTGGAAGCGACCATAGCGTAAGCGCCGTTGCCAGGATGGGCAGTAGCACTACGGCCACGAGCGCCCGTATATCTCGTCCGGTAAGTTTCATTACCCATTCACCGCCAACTTAACGCGTACTTCATATGAGTCTTCATTTGCGAATTCATCCGTGTTTTCCGGCCCGAGCAGCAGAGCGCCGCCCGCCTCGAGGATCTCTTGGACCCTGGCCTTCTCCACCTCGCGAAGAGGCCTGTTGACAAGGAGCAACATGGGTTTAGAAACCTGCGGGATCTGTGTAGCCAGGTCATCAAGGAAAACACTGCGTGCAATAACTCGGCTGGCCTCGTCGCGGCTTGAAATATCGAACACGTAGATCGATCCGGTGTGGGGGAGGAGCCTGGCGCCAAATGCGGCAAGCATCGCAGTACAAGCCGCCGGATCGCCGGTGAAGCGGATAATGTCGCCCGGGCGCACGGCTAGTTCTACGCCGCTTACAAGGTCACCGCGCCGGTCTCCAATGCTCACATTCTCAGCTCTGGCGACAACCTCGCCATATTGGCGTTGCCAGTCCACGTGTTTGAAGTGCAGGTCCATGCCGGTTCCTTCAACATCGAGATGGGGGAGCATCCGATCCAGCCACTTCGGCAAGTACCACGCCTTGTCACCCAGAAGTTGGAGGACGGCGGGCACCAGCGTCATTCGTACCAGGAATGCATCCACGCCAACGCCGACCAGCAGGCCGAATGCGATTGGTTGGACGTAGAACGAGCCGTCGGGGATAAAGCCGGAGAACACAGACATCATGATGAGGGCTGCGGCCACAACCACCGGGGACGAGCCCACGAATCCCGTGCGAATGGACTCTCGCGCGTTACCACTGTGCGCGTAGTCTTCTGCCATTCGTGAGACCAAGAACAGCTCGTAGTCCATTGCCAGGCCAAAAAGAACGCCCATGAGCATGATTGGCATGAAGGAAATGACAGGGCCTACCTGGCCTATTCGCAGCAGGTCATTACCAACTCCATCGATGAATACCCACGTGGTCATGCCAAATGCCGCGGCCACGGAGAACACGTATCCAAGCGTGGCTTTGATCGGCACCCAAATCGAGCGGAACACAACCAGCAAAATGATGAGCGAGAGCCCCACAACGACTGCTCCAAATGGCAGTAGCGCAGAGTACAGCTTCTCTGATACATCGATCGCTACGGCCGCCGAACCGGTGACCATCACGTTAGAGATGTCGTATTTAGCTTCCCAATCAGGCGCTGCATCCCTAAGAGCATGCACTAGCTGTTCGGTTTCTACGCTATCTGCTCCGGTCTTGGGGATCACCACGACAACACCCAAATCAGCGCTGCGGTTAGGTGTAGAAAGCTGTACCTGATCAACGCCGGGCATCTGCTCGATTTCAGACTTCATGCTGGCCATTAGGCCCAGCGGATCCCTCGAAGTAACGATGTCACCAATCACAACCAGCGGCCCGTTAGCTCCCGGGCCGAACTCCTCGGCTACGAGGTCAAAGGTTTGCCTGGCCATCGTGGATTCATCTTCAACGCCATTATCTGGCAGAGCTAGGCGCAGATTTAGCGCGGGAATAGTCATGACTACAACCAAGGCAGTAACGCTCAAAATGGTGAGCCAGGGGTGCGAGGTTACGGTTTTCACCCACCATGCAGACAGGTGTCGTTTACGCCCGGAATCGGCTTCGTCCTCGCCATTCTTTAGCTTTCGCCGCTTAGGCCGTAGGCGATCTCCAAGTACGGCAAGGAGCGCGGGCAGGCCAGTTACTGCCATTACCGCCGCGATAGCAACAGCCAAGGCCGCTGCTAGACCCATAATTGTGAGGAAGGGAATGCCCGCTACAAACAGCGCCGTCAGCGCAATAACCACTGTCATCCCCGCAAAAAGCACGGCGGCACCCGAGGTGGCGATGGCACGCGGAATCGACTCTTCGACGGTGTAACCCTCAGCCAGCTGATCCAAATGTCGTGACACAATAAATAGGGCGTAATCGATTCCCACAGCCAAACCCAGCATGATAGCAAGCGTTGGGGTAGTGGTAGAGATTGGCACAAAGGCGGCCACTATCATCGTGATTCCCATGGAAATACCAACGCCGAAAAGAGCTGTAATGATCGGCACCATACCCGTCTTAAACGAACGGAATGCGACCGATAAAACCATAAGGGCCAGGGCTACACCCACTGCTTCAAGAGGGGAGAGGGGGATCTCGGTGAGCGACATAATCTGGCCGCCAACGTGCACACTCAACCCGGCTTGCTCTGCCTGTTTCGCGATGCTCACCAGCTCGGATACAGAGTTGTCATCAATCGAGTCGAGGCCAAATGAGAACTGTACCTGCGACATTGCATAACGATTATCATCTGACACCAAGGGAGCCATTATTGAGTCATCGAACGGGTCAGCTACAGCGGTCGCGTACTTAATGCTCTTTGCCTGGTTGAGCACAGCGGTAATCTCATCCCGATAATCCCAGATGTTACCGCCCTTCGGAGCCCCGAAAATGACCTGGCCTGCGGTTCCAGACAGTTCTGGGAAACGCTCAGCCATTACATTCAGGCCATCTTGCCCCTCGGTGCCGGGGATAGTGAAGTCGTTCGTTAGCTTACCGCCCAAACCGAACATCGCAGCTATAACCGCGGCCAGGATCAATATCCAGGCAAGAAGCACCGTTTTTGCATGCTTAACCGTGGAGGTGGCTAGCCGAAACAGAATCGATGACACTATGGTTCCTAAACACGCGATACGTTGTTTCTTCGATTCTATTATTTATTCGCCACGCTTGAAGACCTAGAATGCTCCGAGCGCCACCGCGAAGTGGTTTCGTAGTGGGCGCGGGTCAAGGCAAGCGCCACGCGCTCTCACTCCTCAGGATTGAGAGGGGTAGAGGCACCTCTCTCGAGTTACGCAGAACCATATTTAATAATGACATAATGTACATTATCGGATCAGCATATTAGATTGAGCCCTTTGTGGTCGAGGGTCTTTTGCCCTAACGCCGCTCGATTCGCGCATTCAGCTGAAATATTTACCAAAGCGATAGCGTTTATGCGTTTAGACTACGAGCAAGTTCGAAGAAAGGAAAACAGATGGCAGATCGCGCACTACGCGGAATGCAGATTGGCGCTAAGTCGCTAGAGACCGAAGATGGCATCGTTTTTGCTGATCGCCAGCAGCGTCGCTACCAGTGCGAAAATGGGCACGTTTTTGCGGTGACGATGTCGATCGATTCTGAGCCGCCAGCAAACTGGGAATGCCGTTGCGGTTCGCCCGCCGAATACCTTGGCGATGCGGAACCTGAAGAAGAAAAACCAGCAAAACCACAGCGTACGCACTGGGACATGCTTCTTGAGCGTCGCAGCGAAGAAGAACTCGAAGTGTTGCTGCAGGAACAACTTGAGGTGCTTCGCCGCGGCGAGTTACGCAACGGCGTTGCCTACAGGCGCTAAGCAAAGGTAAAGATTAAGTAAAGCGCATATCAGGCTTTGTGGCCAAGCAACGGGGCGCCTCACAGAGCCCCTCTTGACCCCAAAACGCGCAGATTTGATCTTGCCCACTCCTCCCCCGCGGTCATATATGATCGCGGGGTTCTGCTTGCACCTCGGGTTCGTTTACACGGAATAGTCGAAGCCGCTGATGTCTTTCTTCGAGGCCACGTCGTCCTCGCGCAGGAAGTCCATCTGCTTGATTCCTCGAATTGCTGCCACGATCGAGATTGGGAAGGTAACCACCATCTGGTTCAACAAGCTGATATTGGAGTTCACGATCCGTTTAGAAGCAGCGAGCTGGTCGTTTTCCTTTGCAATCTCACTTTGGAGATTCAGGAACTGCTGCGAAGAGAGCATCTGCGGGTAGTTCTCCCCCACTGCGAAAATATTTCGCAGTGCATTGTCCTGAGAGACCATTGCGTCATTCATCTCTGCAACCGACGCCCCACGGCGCAGTTTTACGATGTTCACAAAAAGCTTCTCTTCATGCTGCGCGTAAGACTTCGCTACCTTCAGCATTTCCAAAATAGTGTCATACCGCTTGGCAAGAGCAATATCGACGTTCTTCTTCGACTCTTCAATAATGACCAGGTAGCGCGACATCTGGTTGCTTTTTGCAATAAACCAAAAGACGATCAACAATAAAATGATCGCAACGGTAAGCCAAATATACAAGTAAGAATTCATTGATTCTCCATTCACAACTGGGAATTAACCTTATCTAACAACGTGTAAAACTGGCCGAGCTGATTCTGCACCTTTTTATACTCGCCACTAAGAGAAAGACTTTCAATCTCTTTTCGGCTAGAGGGACGCTTCAGAATATGGGCGTCCGTGTAAAACGAGACCGCAACCCGTTTCTCATCCATTGTCACAGTAATTGGGCAGCCTTCCCTATACTCCACAAGAGTTCTAAGCAGGTATGGATTCAAGAGCGTGCGGCTGGAGACCTCATCAGTGCAATAGACATTGAACGTCTCATTGAACCGAATGTCTTCCGTCTCAATCTTCAGTTCACCATCCTGGGCTTTGGCATAGCCTTTTTGTTTTTCTCTGCCAAACAGCCCACGAGTTGTGGGCACGATGCGGATGTGGCCGCGCAGTCCCGTGGGATACTCAGCGGTCAGCACCTGCCCATTAAAGTCCTCCACGGTACGCGTATTACCGTCGGAGTCCTCGTACGTATGATAGGCCCACAAATTGCAAAACTCCGTGCGCCTTTCATCATTGAACATAATGTGGCAGTTTGGCGAGTAGCTCTCCGCTCTTGGAGTAACTACTTTCAAAATACGCTTCTCAATGCCGCTGTTGTAATCAACCTCCGCGTTTGGAATAACCTCGTGGAGCACTGGAAGTAAGAAGTGTTCCACATAAGACGCCGTAGTTTTATTTCTGATTGCTGTGCGCTGCTTGTTCCAAAAATAGATGAGGGCTGCGAGTGCCACCATTATGACGGTTTCATTTCGGAGCCAGAACACCAGAATAACTAGCGTAGGAATCCCAATCCACAGCATCTTGTACTGCTCTGACACGCTGGAAACCATGCCCGCCTTGATCTCATTCAACACGGCTTGTTTCTCTGGTGAACTTTCGATTTGTTCGATCCGTGCAAGCACCGTGGAGTCCGCGAAGAATGGATGCTGCTCAGCCATGTTGCGATTCCCCCGTGGTTTCAGCCGTACTGGATCATCATAATTGCTCCGTTGAGCTAAGTAAACATAGCGCCCAAGTTAAGCCACAACTGCAACAGGGTTACGATTTGTTGAACTTAGCGGGCGTACCTTATTTCACTACGCCTGGAAACAGTTCGTATAAACCCCGCAAGCATCAAGAGTCCGCCCAGTGTCATAACCGCATAATTCAGGTACTCGCCCCACCTTGCACTGAATGTGAGGCTGGTACGGAGGGGCACTTCTTCAACAATCCAATCGGCGTGGTAAAGGTCAGTAACTTTGAGTACGGTTCCGTTGGGTCGCACGATAGCCGATACTCCATTAGTGGAAACCTGCATGGCGGTGCGCGACATTGACATGGCCCGCAATCGCACCATCTGGAGTTGCTGCGTGGACTCCGGGGTATAGCCAAAAGACGAATTATTCGTAGGAACAAACAACATCTGCGCGCCCAGCTGCGTGGCCTCACTGAAAATGCGTTCGTAAGCGGCCTCGAAGCATATTCCAACGCCCATCGTGAGCTCACGATCCGCCAAATCAACCTTCATGACGCCCGGCTTAGTACCCGGGAGCATATCGGTAGATACCTTCGCAGTCTCCTTCGACAGGATCGACAGGTACTCGCGCATCGGTATATATTCACCAAAGGGTACAGGCAGCTGCTTTGTATATATGTCGCCTACAGAACCATCGGGATACCAAACTAGGGCTTCGTTCCAGCGAGCTTCGTCCTCATAGCGCACCACGCCTACAACGAGGGGTACACCGGCACGCTTTGCCAGCCGGTCCAGCATTGCCCTCGCTTTAGCGTCACTACGCGGGTCGCGGTCCATCGAGTTCTCGCCCCACAAGATCACGTCCGCTTTCATACCGGAAGCCAGCGCCTCCTCGGTGGTCTGTACGTGATTCTTCGTGACCTTCAAATACTGCTTGAATGTAGCATCCGCGGGTAGCTCAATATTGCCCTGGATCACGCCTACACGCAGAGTACCCGCCTCCGCGCGTCCATCAAGGGTGAGCATAAACGGTGATGCTAGTAGCAACGCGGCAACAATTATCGCGCCCACGCGTTGAAGCGGCCTGGCGTCTAGTGACGGCACCAGAGAGATGGAGCGACGAATCAACACTGACGAGGTCACTATAACGAGACCGATTGTGACCTCCGAGCCCCAAGGGGCAAGCGTTTGCAAAGGCGCATCAACCTGCGAATACGCGAGGTAGCCCCAGGGGAAGCCGCCAAATGGCACACGGCCACGTAACTGTTCGACTGCTACCCACAGCACGCCTACGCTTACGGCATACAGCAAGGCAGAGCGTTGCACCGCATTAATCTGGCGCACCCACGCCACCGCCAGCCCAAACAAGGCGAGAAACAGAGCCTGCACTGTTGCCAGCGCGAACCATGGCAAATAGCTTCCCACCGAGACCGTAGCCCACCATATGTGGGGTAAGAAAAACCCGAGGCCAAACACGAAGCCATACCAGGCGGCTCGGCCTGCCCTCGACCTATCCAGCGCGGAAACCAGGAGGATTATGGACGGGAATACCAGGAACCAGTATGAAAGATCCGGAAATGCCGCCCACATCAGTGCCGCCGCGGCCGCGATTTGCGTGTAGTCGAGGAAGCGGCGACGTTTGGGAAGATATCCGCTCATGCGGAGCCCTCAGCCAACGCCACTACCGAACGCCGGATGGAGTCGGCGGCCGTATGTGCATTGGTCCGCAATGGTTCGCTAGCACTCGAAGCAATCTGCCCAAGCGCGTCGATCACCTGGCGGCACCAGCGCACCCAGTCCCCTGGCGGTAAATCTGCACTGCGCACGGCAGAGGCGAGGTCATCCCCCATCACCCACCAGTAGATTGCCGGCATGATGCCGTACTCCAGTGGTCCGGTGCTAGGCGCGTGCGCGTCGTTTTCGGCCCGGTTCACATCTTTCAAAATCCGCTCTAAGTCGCGTAGCGCCCGGGCCAAGGCACTGGACGGACCACCGGGAATATCCGACTCCGGATCGTGATCTTTACGCGGCTCAAAAACGCACGTTGAGACAGCTGCGGCCAGCTCCGCCGAAGTTAGCTCATCCCATATCCCGCTGCGAATCGCCAAAGCCGTAACCAGATCGTGTTCGCCATAAATACCACGCAGAATCTGCCCAGCTTCAGTAACCTCTTCCCCGTGCAATGCGCCTACTCGATCCAGAACATCCACAATCCGGTCAAACCTATCCGACAGTGAGGAGGTATCTGCCTCGATCTTGTCTGCCAGACGCAGGTAGTCTCGGCGAGCGCTCAGCCAAGCCCTCGCGACGCGGGCATGCTCGTCACGATCAGGGCAAGAGTGCACCGGATGGTTACGCACCTTACTCTCCAGGCGGTCAATCTCAGCTTGCACCGCACGCGGGATAGGCATCTTCTTGCGTTTGGGCTCAGCGAGACGGCCCTCTTTACGCATGGCTCTAAGCTCGGAAGAAATCGCCGCTTTGAAACGTGAAGGTCGGCGAATATGGTTCTTCTTGATCCGCATGTGACCAAGTACCGACACGCCATGCGGGAAAGAATCCGCCGTCACTATCTGGACGCGCCCATCCGCGCCAATTACTTGCACGGACGGCCCGTTTCGGCCCGGCCGCGGATCATGCACCACAATCGCATCAATACTCCGTTTGCGCCCCGGTAGTGCTACCACTTCACCCACGCGCAGTTTTGCGATTGCGCGGGCAGTGTCAGCCGACTGGTTTGCCACCCGCAGTTTTGCTGAATCCTTCTGCAACCGGGTCAGGTCATCGCGCGCAATAAAGTAGGAGTGCGCATCACCCAGCTCGCACTCGAAACCATGATCGAGCTCTTTCATCCGCTCCTTTGCTAGACGCGTTTCGCGCGCTACCCCTACCAGTTTTCGGTCAGCCTGGAACTGCGCGAAGGATTCATCCATAACCTCGCGTGCCTGTGCCAACGTTCCCGCAGCCGCCAGGTTAACCACCATGTTGTAAGTGGGACGGAATGCAGAAATCAGTGGGAACGTGCGCTTAGAGGAAAGGGATGCGACCTCCTCGGGCACAATATCGGAGCCGTGCACCACCACCGCGTGGCCCTCAACATCGATACCTCGCCTACCCGCACGGCCAGTCAGCTGCGTGTATTCCCCCGGCGAAAGATCCACGTGTGCAATGCCGTTGAACTTGCGGAGCGAATCAAGAACCACGGTTCGCGCCGGCATATTTATGCCCAACGCCAGTGTTTCCGTTGCAAAAACAACCTTTATCAGACCAGCGGCAAAAAGCTTTTCAACCGTTTCCTTCATGACCGGTAGCATTCCCGCATGATGAGCGGCAATACCCGCTTCTAGCGCGGCGGCCCATCGCGCAATACCCAGAACCCCGAGATCCTCAGCCGACAGTGAGGAAACAGCCTCATCCACCACCGCCGCGATTTCTTGTGCCTCCTGCCGAGTGGTCAAACTAACCCCAGCGCTGTAAACCGCGTCCAGGGCGTCCTCGCACCCCGCACGCGAAAAAATGAAGAAAATCGCGGGAAGCAGATGGGCCTGCTCAAGGGAAATCACTATCTGTGGCTTGGACACGCGGCTGGCTCTGCGTCCGGCTCCACGCATTCGCCGCCCGCCTGCGAGACCGCGGGCAACCTCATGTGGTGAACGCGATTGGATGCCCTGCGACCTAGCGATGGCGTGACGTAGCTGCGGATTAATCTTGCCGCGCAACGCATGTCCACCTTCACGGGTGGGCTGATACAAGTCGTAAAGCTTACGCTCTACCATCATGTGCTGGTATAGCGGCACGGGGCGCACCTCAGACACGATCACACTACAACCACCGCGCACCTGATCTATCCAAGCGCCAAACTCCTCCGCGTTCGACACGGTTGCCGAAAGAGCGACGATTTGGACGTGGCTCGGCATGTGAATGATTACTTCTTCCCACACCGGCCCGCGGAAACGATCAGCCAGATAGTGGACCTCATCGAGCACTACCGCACCAAGATCGGTTAGGTCTGTGCCCGAATAGATCATGTTGCGCGCAACCTCGGTGGTCATAACCACCACGGGAGCATCTGCATTAAGCGAAGTGTCGCCAGTTAGTAATCCAACATTTTCACTGCCAAGCTCGGCCACGAACTCGAGATACTTCTGGTTGGACAGCGCCTTAATGGGCGTTGTATAGAACGCGCGCTGTTGCCGGCGTAGCGCCATGTGCAGGGCGAACTCCCCCACCACGGTCTTGCCTGAACCTGTTGGAGCCGCAACAAGAACGCTACGCCCCTCCTCTACTACTTCTAGAGCAGCGCGCTGAAAATCGTCCAGCTCAAAATCAAACTGACTGGCAAACTGGGCGCGCGCAGTTCGCGCATACTCGTTTCGTTTTTTCGCCGCCCGGTAGCGTTCGGCAGCGGAGAGTTCCTGATTCATTCCGCGCTCTCATCCTTCGCGTCCAGCCGTGCCAAAGCGGCATCAAGTTCAGCCTCTTCCTTCGCCATCTTCCTATCATGTCGCCGGTCATGAATATAGGAAATCCCCACAGCTACAAAGTAGAGAGCCAACATAGCTAGCGCCTGGAACGTCATATTCCAAGGGTCAGGCAGCGGATTAGCAAGGGCTGTAAACACGAATGCAGACACTACCGCCCAGCGCCATGCCTTTAGCATCGAAGAGGCGCGAAGCACGTTCATCTGGTTCAAACCAACCATCGCGAGGGGCACCAAAAACGATATGCCGAACACAATCACGAGCCGCATGTAGAAGCTGAAATACATCGAGGAGCGCATAAGCATGACAGCTGAGTTTGGCGCGAACGATGTGAGGATACTAACCGCATGCGGCATGATCCAAATGCCAAAACCTGCGCCCGTAGCGAACAGGATGGCACCCGCGATCGTGAATATCACCGCGTAAATCTTTTCCCGCTTCTTCAACGCGGGAGCAATGTAAGCCCAGATCTGGTAAACCCACCACGGAGTGGTTAGTACAAAGCCCGCAAACAACGAAATTTTCAGCTTCAAATCAAAAGCGGCCGAAACCGTCTCAAAGTTGAGATCCGCGCTCACACCACGGGCACGCAGATCACGCAAAGGCTGCGACATAAAGTCAAAAATGTGGGGGTAGAGGAACCAGCCGGCCACCGCCCCCACCGAAATACCTAGAAGGATGTATATGAGGCGGCGCCGAGCTTCCCTTAAATGATCAACGAGGGGCATTCGCCCCTCGGGATCACGTTTCGTAAGCTTGGCCATAACCTGTAGCGTTATTTATCTTCTTGATCCGAGTCGGAAGGCTTTGGAGAAGGCTGCTCTTCGTCCGTTAGCTCCTTCATTTCCTTCTTCAAAACCTTCGCGGACTTACCGAGGTTCTTTGCAATCTCAGGTAGCTTTGACGCACCAAAAACGATGATCAAAATAATCAGAAGCACAATGATGTGCGAGGGTTTAAATGCGCCCATGTTTCCTCCAAAATACGAAATATTAACTTCATTCTACTTTACTGATTCCATTCACCGCGAAAGAAGTCACGGTTGGCACGCGCCGTCTTTGCCCGCTCTCTCGCCGCCTCTAAAATGTCGGGCCGGTTCGTATCTTCAATCCACGGAGCTACCATCAGCATCTGCGTTGCCATCCACTGCTGGTCGAAAACTTCGAATACCGCGCGCATTTTCTTGTTGTACTGCTTGATAGTCGCGTTTGTCTCTACAGCAGACTTGCCCCGCGGCTCGATAAACATCCAAACTTTCTCACCTCGGTCCTCCCCGCCGGCTTCCGTGGATGCGACGTCTTGACCAGCGCGAATGTTCTCCATCCGGTCCAGGCGGAACGCGCGTTTTTCAGCCTTATCCAAATCTATTGCTTCCACGATCCAATTTGGCCCAGCTTGTCGCAGGATCAAAGGGTACACATTTCGTTCACTCAGATGATTTGCGTTGCTCACGTATTTGAACTGAAGTGAAGCGCTTTCTCTAATCGCCTGCTGGATGGTTTCGCGATGGCTTGCAATCTGCTCATCCTCAAAAGAAACCAGTTTGGAAAAGTCCAGTTTTAGACCGCGCGGGGCAAGCAGCTTAAGCGCCGCGCTGAAAGTGGTCTCGCGCATGTCAGTGGGAAGAAGGTAAGACAAAAAGATAAGGCCGGTTACGAAACCGATCGTTTCATCATCAGACAGACCAATCTTTTCACTCACCCGGTTCATGTCTTGGAAAGTGACGTAGTTGCTCTCTTCAAACATGAACCAGTCCAGGCCGAGCTCTTCATCCGGTGCCCCATCACCAAACCATGCTTCCCCTAAGGTCACCACCGCGGTGCGGACTGAACTTTCGCTCACTCCAAATCGGCCCGCAATTTCGCTTACCTCTGCGCCACCGACCTCTTGCAACCAGGCGAGGATCGTGAACATGAGCGTGTCTTTGCTTGGATTAGCCACTACTCCCCCAATGCATCGATCCTGCGGTCCACTGCGCTCACTAGTGCGGGCGGCCCAAGGACCACGATATTGTCGATCTCGCCCAATAGGCGCTCTAACCAGATTCCGAGGGAACCAGCTCTGCCCTCATGGATCTCCCAGCCCTGCGGAGCCTCCACTTCAGTAAGACTGGTGTGCTGCCGGGTCAGCAAGGCCGAGCCCTCTTTAATCGCAAGTTCTGGCGTAATAAGGAAGAGGCCGCGGTCATCATCTGGTGAAGGGGCTGTAGTGATGGATTCGTCCAAAATCTCAATGTTGTCCTCGTCGACGCGAGAGAGCCTAAAAGTACGCTTCTCCTGTCGCCCGCGATCAAAACCGCACATGTACAAGTTGCCGTCTTGGAGGAACAAGTACCACGGTTCAACCGTTCGTCTAACGGTTTCACCATGTGGTTTGTTATAGGTGAAAGCCACCGGTTTTCCCTCGGTCACTGCCCGAGCGAATGCGGCCACGGCTCGCAGTCCGCTCAAACTGGTTTGCGGCATGCTTCCCGGATTATTCAAGATCGCGTGCAGGCGAGCGGAGAAGTTTGGCTCCCTTTCTTTTGACCAAAGTCCCCCGGCTGCGTGGACCAGAAGCTCTTCTGTAGGCGTCAAATCTGCTTCGAGGCCCGTGCCCTTTTCAAGAATGTAAATCTCATTACCCTCGTGATTCACGCCGGTTTTCAGATTGAACCCCATGTCTTTCAACGTAGCCTTGTCGCGAGTGAACAGGCGTTCACGCGCCGAGCCCTGCACCTCATACCCGGGGACGAGATCAAAAATCTGGGTTGCGGTCAGCCCGAGCTCACGCTTAGACAAAGCCAATACTAGGCCCAGAAGGCGCTGTCCTCGCGACGTATCAACATTCATGCTTTCACCCTAACCGCTATGCTAGGCGTGTGTTGCAACGAAATGCCAAGGTCTTGAAACTCGCGCGTTCCTGGGGCCGCGCAACCGAACTCGACGCAGAAATTACGGCTGCGCCCGAAGGCGCTACATGCTTTCTGCCTGGCACAACCGTCCGCGCCGTCGCTCTTACTGAGCTGGTTGGACAAATCGGTTTAGGCGATAACATTCGGATCGACTGCTCCGCACTGGCAAAGAACCTTGGCACGGGAGGTTATGCCACTGTCTTATCTGGCTCTCGACTACCCGCTGATTCCTTGCCCGCCGCCGGCCACATCGTGAAGGCACGCTACATGCCCCACCAGCACGTTGTGCAAAGCGTTGAAGAGCCGGACTCCCCGCATCATCAGATCATGGCTGAGGCCACCTGCCTTGAAGGAGCTCCCGTACTTGTAGCGGACCTGCATTCCGCTGTTCCTGCCGTAGTGGCAGGAATTCGCAGCCAAGACCCTACTTCTCGCATCGCATACGTCTGGGATGACACAGCCGCTCTCCCCCTCGCGTTCTCCATGAGCATCGCAAAAATGAGAGAGTGCGCAGACCTCGATTGCACTATCACCAGCGGGCAAAGCTTTGGAGGTGACCTCGAGGCTGCCTCCATGCCATCAGCCCTCCTAGCCGCTCGCCACGTGGCGAAGGCCGACTACATAGTGGTGGCTCAAGGACCCGGCAATCTCGGAACCGCCACCCGTTGGGGCTTTTCTGGCACGGCCACCGCCCAGGCCCTCCACGTGGCGCACGCTCTTGGCGGCAAACCCATCCCCGTTGTGCGCGCCTCGCAGGCAGATCCACGCCCAAAACACCTGGGGATCTCCCACCACACGCTCTCAGTACTGAACCAGCTCGTGCTCATTCAACTTGACGTGCCCATCGTGGATAGCAACTCTCTAAGCCTATCCGAGGCCGCGAAAACCGCACTCGAGAATGGGGCCCGAGCGCTCGCGCAGCGTCACACCGTGCACCGCGTGAGTAGCAAGAGCGCTCTCGCCTGCCTCAAACACGCAACCGTTCCGCTTCGAACGATGGGTAGAGGATTGAGCGAGGACGCCCTCGCATTCGCGGCAGCCAGCGCCGCCGGAATCTACGCGGCTACTCTGCGCGGCAACCGGGACAACTAGGTTCGCTACCCTTACAGGCGCGAGGCCGAAAGCTCTGTAACCAGGATGCCGCGGGCACCCGCATCATAGAGCTCATCCATCACGCGGTTAATGTCGCCGCGTGGAACCACCACGCGAACTGCCAACCAGCTCGAGTCAGCAAGTGGCGAGATCGTAGGCGATTCAAAACCTGGCGCCACCGCAACTGCCGCAGCCATGTCCCGCTCATGCACGTTGTAATCGATCAGCACGTTTGCGTGGGCACGCATCACGCCATCCAGTCGGCGCTGAAGGACCTGTACCTGCGGATCGTCGCGGTATTCCTCACGCCCGATCAAGATGGCCTCGGACTGCAGCAGGATTGGACCAAACACTTCCAATCCCGCAGCTCGTAGCGTTGAGCCCGTTTCTACAACATCGGCAATCACGTCCGCAACGCCCAGCTGAATGGAGGATTCTACTGCTCCATCCAAGTGCACGACTTCGGCGTCAACGCCCTCTTTTTCCAAGAACTGCTTCACAAGATGGTCGTACGAGGACGCCACGCGCTTACCCTCGATGTCACGCAGCTCGCTCATTTTGCCCGCAGGAGCCGCAAAACGGAACTTTGACTTGGCAAAACCAAGCTGTTGGAACTCAACTGCAGGTGCACCGGAGTCAAGCAGGAGGTCACGTCCTGTAATACCAACCTGAATCGTGCCTTTACCCACGTAAACCGCAATATCGCGCGGACGTAGCAGGAACAGTTCGACGTCGTTGAGGTTATCAACGAGCACCAGTTCCTTGCCTCTGCGGTTCACCTTGTATCCAGATTCGCGCAGCATCTCTACTGCCGCTTCGTGAAGTGAGCCCTTATTGGGAACAGCAATTCTTAGCATTAGAGTTTCCTATAAATATCTTCTAGGGAAATACCTTTTTTAACCATCATCACCTGCGTGTGGTAGAGCAGTTGCGAAATCTCAAGCGCGGCGTCGTCATCCGACTCGTACTCACAGGCCATCCACACTTCGGCTGCCTCCTCAACGATCTTCTTCCCGATCGCATGGACACCCGCATCAAGCTCCGCAACCGTTCCCGAGCCTTCCGGCCTCGTTACCGCTTTGGTTGATAGTTCGTTGAAAAGTTCCTCAAATGTCTTCATGAAATTGATGATAACGAAAAGTGGGCGCGGAACGAGTCCGCGCCCACCAGTAGAACACTGAGCCAATTACTTAACGAAGTCGTTAGTCACCGTTTCATCGAGTTTAACGTCAGATGCTAGCAAGCCATCCTGCGTTGCCAAGAAGTCCAGCATGGCCGCCCACGTGTCCAGATCCTGACGCATCGTCACTTCGCCGTCCTTTTCGAACAACTTATTGGTAGCGACGAGGGTTGCCTTTGCTGCGTCCGTTGCACCGGCAGCAGACAGATTCGGATCGTACCCCTTGGTCACTTCAACAGCTTTATCCGGGTCATCAACACACAGCTGCTTAGCCTGGCGAAGGCCTTCCAGAACCGCCTTCACCAAGTCGGGATTCTCACTAGCAAACTTCGAGGTCGTGACAACGTTCGCACCGATAAGCGGTAGCCCGCCTTCTGGCGACATCTCAAGCTCACGCACACCCACATTCGCAAGCCCAAACTGGACCGTATCGTTATTAGTGAAGCCCACAACAGCCTCTACTTCTCCCGACTGCAGCGCGGCGAGCTGAGTGAAACCAATCGAGGTCAGTTCGATGTCATTCACGCTCATGTTGTGCGCGGCCAGGGCAGACAGCAGGCCGTACCAGTTGGAACCGAACTCGCCCGGCAGGCCAACCTTACGCCCGCGCAGGTCCTCGAAGGTCTTAATATCCGAGTCTTCCTTGACGATAACCACCACCGGGTATTTCGCGTAATACTGGCCCACAGATACCAAGTCCATACCCTGTGACCTCGCAATAGCCATCTCATCACCAGTGGCCACCACCATGTCCTCTTCACCTGCAAAGAGGGCGGTGAACAAGCCCTCGTCAGAACCGTGGTGGCGGATCGTCACGTCAGCGCCCTCGCCGGCAAAATATCCTTCTTCAACGCCTACGTATGCGGGAGCGAACTGGACGTTTGGGATGTAGGTAAGGCCCAACGTGACGGGGCTGGCGGTATTCTCACTGCCCTCAGTTGGAGCCTGTGCCGGACCTTCAGCGGGCGACGAACACCCGGCAAGAACGAGCGCACTAAGTGCCAACGCTGGTAGTGCAAGCCGCTTCAAAAACATTATTTTCCTCTCCAAGACTATCGACGAGATGTATTAACGAGCTTCGATTTGCGCTCCACCGTGTAAATCAAGGAATAAACCGTCATCGCCATTACGCACAGAAGTGAGATAGTCACAAACATTCCGCTTGTATCTAAACTGTTACGTTGCACGGTGAGGACCGTTCCAAGTCCGGCCCCTCCCATAACCATCTCTCCAACGACAGCGCCGGTCACCGACAGGGTGAAACCATTGCGCAGACCAGCCAGGATTGACGGTAGTGCGAGGGGGATTTCCATGTAGAGCAGTAGAGTTAGCCCGGATGCTCCGTCGAGTCTGGCTGCCTCCATGACTTCCACGTCAAGGTGGCGTAGCCCGACCGTGGTCGAGACCAAAATGGGGAAGAAAACCATCAGTGTGCATAGTGCAACTATGGCGCTCGTGCCGTAACCGACCCAGAGGACGAGTAGCGGAGCTAGCGCGATCGCGGGGATCGCCTGCGTAGCGCCGAGGAATGGTTCCACCGCAGCTGAGAACACCTGGGACCTGTAAATCAGGTAAGCCATGGGAAGCGCAATGAGGGCACCGAAGAATGAGCCGAGTGCGGCCTCCTTCAGCGTCACCCAAAGTGCTTGCCACAAAGCGGTGCTAGACAACGATGAGATAAGACGCGTAGCGAACTCGGCAGGGCTGGGAAGCATCCAGCTCTCTACGCCCTCTTGAATGGTGATCAGCCACCAGCAAAGGAGCAAAAAGAGCCCAAACACCAGGGGCGCTCCAAACGTGAGCACTGCTGGGCGTCTGCGGCCTGGCCGGGTTGACACGCTATCTTGTCCGTTCCTCGATTAACTCGTCCGGGCAGACAAGGCACAAGCCAGCTTAAGATAAGCGAGCTCCTCCCATCCGGACTTTAACCGTCGGTGCTGGAGTTTCACCAGCTCAACCGCCGTAGCGGCTCGCGGACTTTAACCGCCGGCTCGGAATTACACCGACCCCGGAGCACAATCCAATGTTACACGGCAAGCACAAAAAATACTTGCCCAGCACATTTTCTCAGTGAGCGTGCATAGCCTCGGACGCTATCCGGCGAAGCTGCTCGACCTCCTCATATGCATCTTCCGCGCGGAATACGGCTGAGCCTGCAACAAAAACATCTGCTCCGGCCTCGGCTGCAATCTGGATGGTCTCCCGATTCACGCCGCCATCTACCTGGATTGCGATCTCTACGCCAGCTTGCTTCGCGGCTTCGCGTACACGGCCGATCTTCTTCATCTGCGAATGCAAGAACGGTTGCCCGCCGAAACCAGGCTCTACCGTCATGACTAGAATCATGTCGAATGAAGGCAAGAGATCCACGTAGTCGTGGATGTCCGTGGTTGGTTTTAAACCCAATCCAACCTTGGCACCCTGCTTGTGGATCTCATTTGCCAGACGTAGCGGTGCTTTGGCGGCTTCGGCGTGGAAGGTCACCGAGGCAGCACCTGCCTCGGCATATGCGGGCGCCCAACGGTCCGGGTCTTCAATCATCAGGTGGCAGTCCACCGGCATGATGTCCTTAGCAATCACGGCCTCCACAACGGGCAGACCCCACGTAAGGTTTGGCACGAAGTGGTTGTCCATGATGTCCACGTGCGCGAAGTCTGCGTTGCGAATTTTGTGTAGCTCTCCGGCAAGGTCTGCAATATCGCAGTTGAGGATCGAGGGGCTGATGGTTGGTTTCATTCTTCTCACCTAATTCTCTTGATAAGGGCAAGGAACATGGCGTCCGTGCCATGAACGTGGGGCCACAGTTGCACGACGTCTCCCTTACCCATTTTCACGGGGGTTAGTTCAATTTCAGTCATTGAGATTTGGTCAATTGCCGAGGCAGCGGAAAGGAACTCAAATTCCTCTCTGCCGCTAATGCGTTCCATCTGGTCGATGGTTTCTTGTTTGTGAGGCGAGCAGGTGATGTACGCGAGCACACCACCTACATTCAGTGCGTCAAGGCCAGAATCGATTAGTTCGCTCTGGAGTTTCACGAGGTCTGCAACGTCGGTAATCTGCTTGCGCCAACGTGATTCTGCACGCCGGCGAAGAGCGCCCAGGCCCGTGCACGGGGCGTCCAAAATGATGCGGTCAAACTTCTCTCCGCCCAGGTCTCGCCCGTCGCCCACCTGTACAGTAACCCCAGTGAGCTGGCGAGTTGTAGCTTCAACTAGCTTCGCGCGATGTTCTGATACCTCGTTGGCTACAAGGTGTGCTCCCCTGGCATCCGCGATTGCGCCAACTAGGCCTGCCTTCCCTCCGGGACCAGCGCACATGTCGAGCCACCGCACATCGTCATTTTCCACCTCGGTTTCGGCGAATGCCGTGGCCACAAGCTGCGAGCCCTCGTCCTGCACCGCTGCGCGCCCATCGCGAATCTCTGGCAGACGCCCGGGGTCTCCTCCCCCAATAACTATCGCCCATTCGGAGTAGTCACCTGGGCGGGCGCTGGTCTTCAAGAAATACTCCACGTCCTCGGCCAGATCGATCGGCAGAATCAGGCCTGGGCGCGCACACAGCGTGACGGAAGGATTCACGTTGTCTACCGCCAGTAGGTCTTCCAGTTCACGCGGGTCGCGCCCGTGCGCCTGCAGAGCACTGGCCAGCGCCCGAATAATCCACTTGGGGTGCGAGTAGATGATAGAGAGGCGCTCGGCATCGTTCTCGATGCGCTGCATCCGCTTTTCCCACTCGGCCGGTGAGTGTTCTGCCACGGAGCGCGCTACACCGTTTACAAACTTCTCGCTGCCCCTCTCACCTACCTGTTTTGCAAGTTCTACCGCCTCGGCAACCGAAGCGTGGTCGGGTACACGCATATGCAGGATCTGGTGGGCTGTCATCCGCAAAATAGCGCGGACCTCTGGATCCACATCCGCGATCTTGCGGTTCATACATTGGCTAAGCACCCAGTCAATGCGATCACGGTATCGAAGCGTGCCGTAAACCAACTCGGTTGTCATACCCGCGTCACGCGGAGATAGCCGGGCTTTGGTGAGCATGGGCGGCAACACGAGGTTTGCGTAAGCGCCTTCAGTTTCAATTTTGAGCAGCGCCTCGTAGGCGACTCGGCGCGAATCTTCTACGCCGCGAGGGCGACGCGCCCGAGGAGGTCTGTTATCTCGGCGATATTCCATCAGTTCTCCTTGCCTTTCAAAACCGCGCCTTGCTCTAGCCTGGCTCCCCTGGCCCAATCAGCTGCTGCCATATGTGATTTACCAGCCGGCGCCACGGTAATCAGTTCCAGCCATGCGTCTGCGGTCGCAACGAATACAGCGTTCTTTTCTATACGTAGCTCGCCTGGTTTTCCACCTGGCTGATCCGTCATTTTCGTTGCCAGAATTTTTAGTCGCTTCCCGTCAGGAAGCATCGCGTAAGCACCGGGAGCGGGCGCGAATGCACGCACCTGATTGTGTACCTGCAGTGCAGGTTTAGTGAAGTCGATTGGCAAATCGTCACGGGTAATACGGTGGGCGTAGGTTTCTCCGCTCTCGTTTTGCACCCGCGGGTTCGCAATGCCCATTGCGATGGAATCAACCACGTCCACAACGTCTTTAGCCCCAATCTGCGCTAGTTCGGCAAGTAGCTCGCCGCCGCTAATATCGGGGTCAATTTCTACCGGTCGAGTTGAGTACACCGGTCCGGTATCCAGCCCTTCTTCCAGCTGGAAGACGTCAACGGCAGTAACCGTATCGCCCGCCTCGATAGCGCGTTGAACCGGCGCGGCCCCACGCCAGCGTGGCAAAGCCGAAAAGTGCAGGTTAATCCAACCGTGGTCGAGGCCTTCCAAAGCGGTTTTGGGAATAATCGCTCCGTAGGCCACAACAACGCCGAGCTGAGCTCCGGTTTTTTGCACTTGCTCCAAAACCTGCGGGTCTTTGAACGAATCCGCCTCAATGACGTGGAGGCCATTCTCACTGGCCCACTCTCCCACTTCTGACGGGTAGAGAGTTCGGCCGCGACCTCGCCGAGCCGGAGAACGAGTTAGGACACCCACAACCTCATGATCGGATTCGGTCAGGGCCGCAAGCGTTGGGATTGCAACTTCTGGAGTACCAGCAAAAAGGATCTTCACTCTAATAGTCTATCTTGATTGGTCTTTGAATCTGTCTGCCCCTATTAAAGAAGGCCGGCGGGGTTGATGTGAACGCTGATCGCGCCTTTTCGACCCATGCTTCTTGCAATCTGAGTGGCTTTAACCGATTCGATGAAGGTTGGCGCTGCATCCCACGGGCATCTGTAAATCGCGCGGCTTTGATCACGACCGTAGGTTTTTTGTAGGTCACGTCCCTCCCTGGCCGCCACTCCAACGAGCTGACACCTACCGGGCACGTTTACTTCCTCAATAAAAGAAGCAACGTTCTTCCTGTCTCCATCGATTGCAACCATGCATACAGCGGGGAAAAAACCGAGCAGTTCACGTTCATCCAGCATCTGCATCGCGAATCCGAGAGGGTCGCGGCGCACGAGCGAGCCACGAATCATCGGATCACGAACGCCCACCACGATCATTTTGCCGTCTGGCCTGGCCAATGAATGAAGGTTCATCCACCTGCGCATCGCTTCAGCGGGGGCCCAAAGTTCCGGGCGTCCCAGGATTGCCCAAGCGTCTAGCGCCACCACGGCCGCATACCCTCCGGGCGTAACCGGCTCCATACCCGGTGTGGCGATTACTATTCCGCTCGGCTTCGCAAACTCGATAACGGGCGTATCTGCACTGGACATTTCGATAATGGTCCGAGGGAAAGCACGCCCGAATTCCTCGGCAGTTCGCACTGATCCCACTCGGGCCGATCGCCAACTTGAGCTACCGCACTTGACGCATCTCCAGCCCACCTGCGGACGGTTACACCACATGCAGGACAGTCCCCCGTCTGCGAACGCCCGTAGCGGCCCATGGCAAGCATTACAACGTGCGCTTTGATCGCAACGACTACAGGCGATGACCGACACGTATCCGCCAGTTGGAACGTGCACCAGCACGGGGCCTACGTCCAACGAGGTGCGAATGAAACTATGTACCGAAGGAGGAATCCGCGAGTGGCCGGCCGGACCCTCCCGTTCCATATCAAACTCGTCGGGCACCTCAATGATTGCCGTCTTAGAGCGGGTAACCTCACGGTCTGCAACTAGCGGGGCTGCCCAGCCGGAACGCACCAGTTGTGCTTCTGGTACCGAGATCGACGCACCTGCACTGACCAGCGCGCATCCTTGCAAGTGTGCTCTGCGCATCGCGATCTCGAGAGCCGACAAGTACGGCGCCTGTTGGTCAGTCAGCCGGTCATCGCCCGCGTCCCACACACTAATCAAACCCAGTTTAGGCACCGGCGCATAAACGGTCGACCTCGTGCCGATCACCACGTCGGCCTCGCCCGCTTTGATCTCCAAATAGGAACGGTACTTCTTATACTGCGAATCAGAGGCGCGCTGGCAGATTACCCTCCAAGTGGTCTGCACAAAAACAGCCTCCATCGCGTCTACGTCCCGAGCCGTTGGCACCACAATCAGCGTGCGCCGCCCAGACCTCGCGGTTGCCTCCACAAGATCTAACAGCGGGTGATGCTCCATTTGCGGAGGGAACACCCTCGGCAACGTAAGCCACACAGCGCGGGGAGATTCACCCTTACCGATGCGATCAAGGAACGCATGGCCCCCCGCGTAGTAGCTCCACGATGAGGAAAATTCGCCTCCCGTGGGATCACTGACATCAGCTACTTCATTGTTCCAGCCGGAAATAAACGCCTTCTCCGCCCCCGCGTGCCTGCTTGGCACCATGGCTGTCAGAACCTTAGAGACAGCGGCAGCATTGCGTTTTGCGAGGTCTTGAGCAAGTGTAATCATATGTTGATCCACTAGCGGTATTGCGGAAACCACTCGCTCTACCGGCGCAAGTTTGCCCGTAAAGTCAGAATCTTCGCCGATTTCAAGGACGAAACCATTCATTCTCCGCCCTGCGAGCTTCACCCGCACGAGTGAGCCTACTTGGACCGGCTGGCCTGTAGCTTCGTAGTCGAAAAGCCTGTCTAGGTGAGGCACGGCGGTATCGACGAGCACACGGGCCACTCGTCTTCCCAGTAGTGCTTCAGGCTGATTCGACATGGCTTAATCGTATCGTGCACTGCAGACATTTATTTTGCTCAAAGTAATAGGACCCCATTCAAAAGGTCCTATTATCTGGCGTGAGAATTGATTAGCCGAGAACGCCGCGTAGCTCGTCTGCCTTAGAAGTGTCTTCCCAAGTAACGCCCTCGCGCCCGAAGTGACCGTACGCCGATACGGCCGTAAAGCCGGGCTCGTTTAGCCGTAGCGTCTCGATGATTGCGGCAGGGCGCAAATCGAAAACTCGATCTACGGCGCCGAGCAACTGGTCATCAGAAACGCAGCCCGTACCGAACGTGTTGATGTGTAGCCCAACTGGTTCCGCACGGCCAATCGCGTAGGAAACTTGCACCTCACAGCGGCGAGCCAAGCCGGCTGCAACAATGTTCTTCGCAATCCAACGCGTTGCGTATGCTCCAGACCTATCCACCTTAGACGCGTCCTTCCCAGAGAAGGCACCGCCTCCGTGACGTGCAAATCCGCCGTATGTGTCAACAATCAACTTGCGTCCCGTAACGCCCGTGTCACCCGCGGGCCCTCCGACCACAAACCGACCTGAAGGGTTGATCAGTAGGTTCACCTGCGCGGTGTCAAAGCGCTGCCCGATCTCCTCCAACACCGGATCTACTACGAGGGTTTTCACGCCTTCTCGGATGTCCTCAAGAGACAAAGCGTCATCATGCTGAGTAGATACAACAATCGTGTCTAGGCTGACGGGACGCTCGTTTTCCATGCGAACCGTAACCTGAGTTTTTCCGTCCGGGCGCAGGCCGCCCATCTCATTGCGACGAACCTGTTCGAGTTGACTGGCGAGCCGGTGGGCCACGTATATCGGCAGTGGCATGAGCACTGGCGTATCGTCGCAGGCATAGCCAAACATGAGGCCCTGGTCGCCAGCTCCCTGGAGAGAGAGCAGATCTCCGGAGGACTCTTCTCGAGCTTCCATTGATCGATCCACCGACTGCGCTATGTCAGCAGACTGCTGATCGAGAATATTCATCACCTGCAGGGTGCGTGCATCAAATCCCATGCCTTCTTGCGTGTACCCGATCTGTTCAACCGTATTGCGCACAATCTGCTCAACATCCAGCTCAGCGGTGGTTGAAAGTTCTCCCGCAACAATTACGCGATTAGTGGTTGCCATTACTTCAACGGCTGAGCGAGTTTTGGGATCATGATCCAACGCGGCATCCAAAATGCCATCGGCAATCTGATCGCAAACCTTATCCGGGTGTCCGCTAGTGACGGACTCAGAAGAAAATAGTGGAGCGGCTTTCATTTGTACCTCAGTTGTTCTTAACTAGCTGCGTGGCTACGAGCTCTACCAGTTCTCGAGCCACTTGAAGCTTAGTTCCGGCCACGGACAAAACTTTTGTCCCCGCACCATCCACCACAGTCACGCGGTTGTTTTCGGTGCCAAATCCTTGCCCGTTGCCTACCTGGTTGATCGCGATAAAACGGGCTCCCTTACGCCGGGCTTTAGCACGGCCAAATTCTAAAACTTGCGCCTCATCACCGGTCTCTGCGGCAAAACCGACGCACAGCAGATCCGGGAACTTGCTTGCAGTTTCGCGCAAAATATCAGGATTTCGAACCAGTTGTAAGGACAAGCCGTCCTCATTCTCGCTGGACTTCTTCAGCTTTTGATCCCAGCTTTGATTGGGCCGGAAATCCGCAACCGCAGCCACAAAAAACCCGATGTCGAAGTTTGCGGCAGCGCCTTGGACAGCCTCGTACATTTCACTTGCCGAGGGAGTATCTACAACCGTCACGCCGTCAGGTATCACACGGGGAGCAATATTTGCGGCAAACACGGTGACGTCAGCGCCGCGTTCCACAAGAGCACGTGCAATCGCAGCCCCTTGTTTACCACTGGAGTGGTTGCCGATAAAACGCACGGGGTCAATGGCCTCGCGCGTGCCTCCGGCAGTCACGAAGGCCTGCACCCCGGCTAAGTCCTTTTCTTGAAGGAGGTTTTCTTCTGCTAATGCAGCTTCAGCAAACTCACAAATAGCTTCCGGTTCGGGCATGCGGCCCGCGCCCCTGTCCCCCGAAGAGAGATCACCAACCGCAGGGACCATTACACGCACGCCGCGTTCCCTCAGAGCGCGAATGTTGTCCTGCGTTGCAGCGTTTTCCCACATGGCGGTATGCATCGCCGGGACTATAACTACAGGACACGTAGCGGCAAGCACCGTGGTGGTGAGCAGGTCGCTGGCTATACCGGCGCGAATCTTCGCAATCAGATCGGCAGTTGCCGGCGCAATCACAATCAGATCTGCACCTCGGGCGACCTCCACGTGATCCACTCCGGATTCGCCGTCAAAAACGTCGGTGTGGGCGGGAGATCCAGAAAGTGCCTGCCACGTAGTTTTCCCAACGAAGTGCAGGCTAGCCGCCGTGGGAATAACCCGCACGTCGTCACCCGCCTTCGCGAAATGACGTACGACGCCAGCCACCTTATACGCGGCAATGCCGGCCCCCACCCCAACGATGATCCGCCGGGGCGGCGTGCCGGCATTGTTAAGAGCTGTCAATCTGCTACTCGGCGTCCGGGGCCTCTTCCATAATCAACAGGCCCTCATTGATCTCGCGAAGCGCGGTGCTAAGCGGCTTGTCGTCAGCCTCAACCGGGACAACCGGGCCCACAAACTGAACCATGTTTGACTCAAGCTGCAGGTTGTAAGAGTTAATCTGCCTTGCGCGGCGGGCAGCGAATACAACCAGCGCGTACTTCGAATCGACCTTCTCCATCAGATCGTCGATCGGTGGGTACGTAATACCTTCAGGATGGGCAACGATTCCCGTCATGAATCCTCCTAGCTTCGTAACGCAACAATCCTACGCTAAGCCCATAAGACTAGCCAGTTTCCGCGCTGTGTGATCCACCTCGTCATTAACCACAATATGGTCAAATTCGCTCGCGGCATCCATCTCCACACGAGCAGTTTCAAGGCGGCGCGCCATCTGCTCTTCCGTCTCAGAGCCGCGGCCACGCAGCCGCGCCTCCAGTTCCTCCCACGAGGGAGGGGCCAGGAAAATGAACTGGGCGTCGGGCATCTGCTCGCGCACCTGCCTTGCCCCTGCAAGGTCGATCTCTAATAGCGCCGGGCGTCCCGCAGCAATAGCCTCTTCAATCGGAGCCTTCAAAGTCCCGTAATAGTTCATACCGTGAACCTCGGCCCACTCCAAGAAAGCATCTTTAGCAACAAGCTCGAGAAAGCGCTCGCGAGAGAGGAAGCGATAGTGCTCTCCATCAACCTCACCGGGGCGAGGATCGCGAGTTGTTGCCGAGATTGACAAGAAAATCTGCGGGTGCAACTCCAATAGGCGAGCAACCACTGTCCCCTTGCCAACCGCGCTAGGACCTAATAAAACCGTAAGATGCTGGTGATTCATGGCATCCATTATGAAACGCCTTCGAGCGCGTTCATAATCTCGGCATTCGTAGCCTTCAATGCGGCGGCCAGATCCACCGGGTTAGGACCGGCCTTTAGCACCGCCCGCGAAGAAGACACCACGATGTTCAAACCGGCATCTTCAGCGTTAACGCTACCGCCTTGCGCGCCAAATCCGGGCATCAGGATCGGCCCGGTATAGCCGGCTAACGCCTCACCTACCACCTGTGCTCTATCCGTGATAGTTGCCCCAATCACAACACCAAAAGAGCCTACCTTTTGGCCCGCATCAAACTGCTCATTCTTTGCTCGAGTCCACTCAATCACCTGCCGGGCAACCGTCTTACCTTGCCCTACCGAACGCTGCAAAGTAGCACCCTGCGGGTTCGACGTCAGTGCGAGCGCGAACAGGCCCTTGCCATGCTCGGCCGCCAGCTGCGCGGTTTCATCGAAAGCTGCTGGCCCCATGTAGGGCGCAACCGTGATCGCATCGGCCTCCAACGGAGCGCCCTGCGGCAGATATGCGGCTGCGTAACCAGCCATCGTCGAACCGATGTCACCGCGCTTCACGTCCAAAATCGTGATTACGCCGCGTTCACGAGCGCTCTGCAACAGCTCCTCTAAAACCGCTACCCCCGCCGCGCCAAAGCGCTCAAAGAAGGCCGACTGCGGTTTGATAGCCGCCGCCTCGCTCAACCCGTCAAGGGCGCGCTTCGAAAACTCTGACAAGCCATGCACGTTTACCGGTAATCCCCAAGCTTCAAGCAAACCAGCATGCGGATCGATACCCGCACAAACCGGCCCGCGCGTAGCCAGCGCCCTGCCTAGCCGCGTACCAAAACTCTCAGGCATTTACCTGCCTCCGTTGCTCGCGTTCGCGGTCCCATTCTTGAAGGGACTTTACGTGTAGTTCTTCCGTCTGAGCGGCCTTGATAGCGCGCACAGCCGAGTTAAACGCCTGCAGCGTTGTAATGATCGCTTTCCCAGCCGACGTTGCAGCCGCGCGAATCTTGTAGCCGTCGCGGCGTTCAGACTCGCCCTGCGGCGTATTCACGATCATGTCAACCTTGCCTGAATGAATGAGGTCAGTGATTGCAACGCCTCCCTCGCCGCGTTCGGACTCCTTGGCCACGACTTCCACATCAATTCCATTTCGACGCAAAACCGATGCTGTACCCGTGGTAGCCATGATCTTGAAGCCCAGCTCAACCAGCTTTGAAGCTGGTAGAACGATACCGCGCTTATCCGCATCCGCAATCGAAATGAACACCGTGCCGGAAGCAGGCAGACCACCATAGGCAGAAATCTGCGATTTCGCGTACGAGGCGGGGAAAGACTCATCAAGACCCATGACCTCGCCGGTTGAGCGCATCTCGGGCCCCAGCAGGGTGTCAACGACCTCGCCGTTGCAATCGCGGAAGCGGTCGAACGGGAGGACAGCCTCCTTAACGGAAATCGGCTCATCAAGGTCTTGAACCGATTGATCGCAGTGAGGTAGGTCACCTGCCTCGCGCAGCTGCGTGATGGTTTGCCCCATCTGGATCTTCGCAGCAGCTCGCGCAAGTGCCACGCCAGATGCTTTGGAAGCAAACGGTACAGTTCGGGAAGCCCTCGGGTTTGCCTCGATCACGTAGAGCACATCCGAGGCCAGTGCGAACTGGATATTCAACAGGCCGCGTACGCCAACGCCCTTCGCGATAGCCTCGGTCGATTTCACAATACGATCGATCTGCCGTTCAGACAGCGACATCGGGGGCATAACGCACGCAGAATCACCCGAGTGTATACCGGCCTCCTCAATGTGTTCCATAATGCCGCCCATGAACAGCTCGTTACCGTCGTAGAGCGCATCCACGTCGATTTCAACGGCATCATCGAGGAACTTATCGATTAGCAACGGGCCGGTAGAAAACACTGCGGCACCCGCGTTGCGCAGGTACTCTGCCAGACCTTCCTCTTCGTAAATGATGGCCATTCCGCGCCCCCCTAAAACGAACGAGGGGCGTACGAGTACGGGATACCCCACCTCGCGTGCCGCCGCCAGCGCCGCGCTGGCCGTGGTAGCCGTCTTATGTGCGGGAGCGGGCAGACCCGCTTCGTCTAGAACACGGCCAAATGCTTCACGGTCCTCAGCCAGATTGATCGAGGCCGGTGTGGTACCCACAATCGGCATTCCCGCGCGTTCAAGCGCGTCTGCAAGTGACAGCGGGGTTTGCCCACCCAGCTGCACCAACACGCCCGCAATGGGCCCGGCCGCCTGCTCGGTTTCGAAAATTTCGAGCACGTCTTCAAGCGTCAGCGGCTCAAAGTAGAGACGATCCGAGATGTCATAGTCGGTAGATACCGTCTCGGGGTTGCAGTTCACCATGATGGTGTCAAAGTCCTCGCGCAACGCCATCGTGGCATGCACACAGGAGTAGTCAAACTCAATGCCCTGACCAATACGGTTCGGGCCCGAACCCAGGATCATCACTGCGGGCCGCTCACGCTGCTCGATCTCCGAGACTTCCTCGTACGTTGAGTAATAGTACGGGGTTGCCGCGTCATACAGGCCCGCGCACGTGTCCACTGCCTTGTACACCGGGTGAATGTTGTAAGCGCGGCGGATTTCGCGCACCACTTCTTCTGGCATTGACCGCAAGGACGCGATCTGCGCATCGGAAAAACCGTGACGCTTTGCAACGCGTAGCACGCCTGCAGAAAGAGCCTCGGCGTCCATGATCTGACGCGCAACCTTTTCCACCTGCTGGATTTGAGCAATAAACCACGGGTCAATAGCCGTTGCGCGATTAATCTGTTCCAATGTGGCGCCACCGCGAATCGCCTGCTGTAGCTGAACCAGGCGGGCCTCCGTAGGCGTTGCGATCTGCTCCAGCAGCGCCTCCACCTCGATCTCATCCGGAGCCGGTCCGTCCCAGTGGAACGAAACCCCAGCTTTGTCGATGGAACGCTGCGCCTTGAGAAGAGCCTCGGTGAAGGTACGCCCAATCGCCATCGCCTCACCCACCGACTTCATGGAGGTGGTCAGCGTCTTGTCAGATGCCGGGAACTTCTCAAACGCGAAGCGCGGCACCTTCACCACCACATAATCAATCAAAGGCGCCTGCGCTGCCGTACGCGCAGGAGCAATATCTGACTGAATTTCCGCTAGGTCATAGCCAATCGCTAGACGCGCTGCGATCTTTGCGATCGGAATCCCCGTTGCCTTCGACGCGAGGGCCGATGAGCGCGAAACGCGCGGATTCATCTCAATCACAACGATGCGGCCATCTGCGGGGTTAATCGCAAACTGGATGTTACAACCACCCTGGTTCACGCCCACACCCTCAATGATGTCCGCGCCGATACGCACAAGCTCATCGATTTCGCTCTGCGTGAGGGTGAGAGCGGGAGCCACCGTAATAGAATCACCTGTGTGCACGCCCACGGGATCTACGTTCTCGATGGTTGTAACCAGCATCGTCTCGCCGGTGCGATCTCGGATCATCTCGAGTTCGAGCTCTTTCCAGCCCAGAATCGACTCTTCGAGCAAAACCTCGTTAGTGAGCGAATCGCGCAGGCCGTGCTCAACGAAACGCGTCAGCTCCTCTTTTGTGTGCGCAAAGCCAGAACCGAGGCCGCCCATCGTGAATGAAGGTCGAACCACCAACGGGTATCCAAGCTCCTCGGCCGCATCAAGGCCGTCCTGTAACGAGTGGGCAATACGCGACCTTGCCACCTCTGCGCCGCACCGCTCCACGATTTCTTTGAACTCGTCGCGGTCCTCACCCGCGCGAATCGTTTCCACACTGGACCCGATGATTTCAACGCCGTACTTGTCCAAGATTCCCGCCTCGGCAAGGTTCATCGCTGCGTTTAGAGCCGTCTGCCCGCCCAGGGTGGGTAGAAGGGCATCGGGGCGCTCCTTCGCAATGATTCGCTCAATAGAGCTGGTAGTGATCGGCTCCACGTAGGTGGCATCAGCCATGTTTGGATCCGTCATGATCGTAGCGGGATTCGAATTCACGAGGATCACGCGCACGCCCTCTTCACGAAGCACACGGCAAGCCTGCGAACCCGAGTAGTCAAACTCGCATGCCTGGCCTATAACGATCGGGCCAGAACCAATTACTAGAACGGACTTCAAATCATTTCTGCGTGGCATTAGTTGGCCCCCTTGACGCGGCTTTGCAAACAGTTCACGAGGTCGCGCGGGATGCGCTCGCCCTCTTCTAAATCATGGGAATCAATGACCGCGCCAGAGAAAATCCCCACGCGCAGATCTGGACTTTTCACCAAGAGCTTGACGAGGGCCCGCGTATCGATCCCCTCGATACCAACCACACCTGCGGCCCGCAATGACGGCTCCAGCTCAGCCTTTGACTGCCAGTTCGACGCGACCTTGGAAGCCTCGCGAACCACAACCCCCACTGCTTTCGGTTCAAATGTATCGGGCAGCCCTACGTTCCCAATATGCGGGGAGGCAAACAGAACGATCTTCCCCCCGTTATCGGCGCTGGCGAGCACACGTGGATAATCCGCTACAGAAGCGTCTATCACAGCCGGAGCAACGACCTCGCCAATCGCGCCGAATGCGCGGCCACTAAACACGTGACCATCTGATGTAACCAGAACTGCGATGCTCATCGTTCCTCCTCTACCGGCATGCCATCACGCACCGTGATCTTGCCGCGGTAAACCGTGTACTTAACCTGCCCTTTCAGCGTGTAGCCAAGGTAGGGGTTATTGGTTGAGCGCGACCAGCCGTTTTCTACCACGCGCTCCACACTCGGATCCACGAATGCAAGGTTCGCGAACGAACCGGCCTCGATCGGCTGGCCCTGCTCGGTTGCAAGACCAATCTGCGCGGGCTTTTCAGACATGACGCGCGCAATATCGCGCCAGTTCATACGCCCCGTGTCCACCATCGTGGTGATGAGGACGGGTAGTGCGGTCTCAATCCCGATCATGCCGAATGCTCCGGCCTGCCACTCGCAATCCTTCATCTCCAAAGGATGCGGCGCATGATCGGTACCAATCGTGTCGATCGTGCCATCTTCAAGAGCGTCGCGCAGCGCCTCTACGTCCTCCTGCGTGCGCAGGGGCGGGTTCACCTTAAAGCGCGGATCGTACGAGCGCGCTTCTTCTTCGGTGAGGAAAATGTGGTGCGGCGTGGCTTCAGCCGTCACGTTGATTCCGCGGCGCTTAGCCTCGCGAATCTGCTCCACAGAACCCTTTGTAGACGCGTGCAGCACGTGGTAACGCGAGCCAACGTGATCCGTTAGGGCAACGTCGCGGGCAATAATCGCCTCTTCAGCAACGGCGGGCCAACCGGCCAGACCAAGCTCAGCGGAAAGCGGCGATTCGTTCATTTGTGCACCCTCGGTGAGCGCTGGATCCTGCGCGTGCTGGGCAATCACTCCGCCAAAAGTCTTTACATATTCGAGAGCGCGGCGCATTAGCACGGGGTCGGCAACGCACTTGCCATCATCGGAGAATACTCGCACTGCAGCCTCGGACTTAGCCATAGCACTCATCGAGGACAGCGTCTTGCCCTCCAAGCCAACGGTGACCGCACCAATCGGGTGAACCTCTACCCAACCGGCCTTGTCGCCAAGCATCTTCACCTGTTCTACTACCGAGGCGGTATCAGCAACCGGATTCGTGTTCGCCATTGCAAACACGCAGGTGTACCCACCTACCGCGGCGGCTCTCGTGCCCGTGAACACCGTTTCGGCGTCCTCCTGACCGGGCTCGCGAAGATGCGTATGTAGATCGACTAGGCCAGGCAGTGCCACAAGGCCCGTCACATCAACCACTTCAGCCTCGGGAACCGCACTGCGCGCATCCTTCCCAACAGCTACTATCTTGTTTCCACGAACGGCAATGTCCGCGCTCTCTTCCCCGTACGGACGCGCACCCACAAACAGAATTTCTTTAGACATTCAAACTCTCCTTAGCTGCCAGAAGCAGGTACAGCGCCGCCATTCGAACGCTCACCCCGTTACTTACCTGTTCCACGATTACCGACTGGGCCGAATCTGCCGCCTGCGCACAAATCTCCAAACCCCGATTCAGCGGGCCCGGGTGCATGATCGCAGTGTGCTTGCCAAGCCTTTCAAACCGTTCGCTGTCCAAACCATACGAGTGGTGGTATTCCTCCGCCGAGGGGAAGAACCCTCCGCCCGCCGCGCTCATCCTCTCGTGCTGGATTCGCAGCATGATCACCGCGTCGGGGTGAGTAGCAAGGGCCTCGTCAAAATCATAGGTGACCTCGCACGGCCAGTTTTCAACACCAACCGGAAGGAGGGTAGGTGGAGCAACCAGGGTTACACGCGCCCCGAGCATTGACATGAGGCCCACGTTGGAGCGCGCCACTCGCGAATGCAGGATGTCACCCACGATGGCCACATGCGCTCCGTCCAGAGTGGTTCCAGGCGCAGCCGGGCGGCCATCGTTAGTGAAGTGACGGCGTAGCGTCATTGCGTCAAGCAACGCCTGCGTGGGGTGCTGATGGGTACCATCACCCGCGTTGAGTACCGGCAGGTCAATCCAACCGGCATGTGCCAGACGGTGAGCGGCCCCAGACGATCGGTGACGTACCACAACCGCATCCGCACCCATCGCCTGCAGTGTCAAAGCAGTATCCTTGAGTGACTCACCCTTGGAAACCGAAGACCCCTTTGCAGAAAAGCTGATCACATCAGCGGATAAGCGCTTCGCCGCAGCCTCAAACGACAGCCTGGTGCGCGTTGAGTCCTCAAAAAACAGGTTGATAACCGTCTTGCCGCGCAACGTTGGGAGCTTCTTAATCGCTCGCGACTGGGTAGCCGCCATGGCCTCAGCAACATCTAGAATGCGGATCGCTTCATCCTGGCTCAAGTCAGATATAGAAATTAGATGTTTCATCACGCCTCCCTGATTACTACACGGTCAACGCCATCGATCTCAACAAGTTCAATATCGACGGATTCTTTTCGCGAGGTCGGCAGATTCTTGCCCACAAAATCAGGGCGGATAGGAAGCTCGCGGTGGCCGCGGTCAACCAGCGTGGCCAGCTTCACCGCCTTTGGGCGACCCAAATCAAACAGCGCATCAAGGGCGGCCTTTACCGTGCGTCCCGTGTACAAAACATCATCAACCAAGATGACGATCTTGCCGTCAATGCCCGATTCAGGAATAGACATCGGGTGGGGCGTTCTAATCGGATTACCCGCCAAATCATCGCGATACATCGTGATATCGAGCGAGCCCACTTCAACCGGCGCGTTGCTAACCTCTCTTAGCCTTTTCGCTAACCGGTTTGCCAGGGGAACTCCCCTGGTTGGGATTCCGAGAATAACGAGATCTTCAGCGCCATCTGTGCGCTCGAGAATCTCGTAACAAATGCGCGAAACAGCGCGCGAAATCTGCCCCTCATCCAGGACAGTTTTCACCTGTGGCATGTGCCCCACCTTTCCCGCCTCACTGGACGGCTTTAAAGGATGAACTATAAAAATAATGCCCGAACCGATACCGGCTCGAGCATCATTCTTACGGATTATTTAGTTGTTCACTCGATTCATCGAGCGCATTGGCAACGGGTTCTTCCCCCGCACCAAAGTCTTCAAGGTCGATGTCCTCACGTGGCGCCAAAGCCGCCGCAAGAGCATCATCTGTTTCTCGAACCCTGGCAGCGTCTTTCAATACGGCATCCAAGATTGCGTTGACCACGGCTGGGGATTCGTCCGTAGAAATGTCCTTTGCCAGCGTTACGGCCTCATCAATAGCCGTAACCGAAGGCACGTCCTCATTCCACACGATCTCCCATGCGCCCACCCGCAGGATCGCACGGTCCGTGGAAGGCAAACGATCAAAGTCACGCGTAGTGGTGTGCAGAACCAAAAGTTCATCAAGCTCGTAAAGACGATCAGCTACGCCCTCAACGACCTCAATAGCATACTCCGGAAGTGGCGTTTGCGCCGCCGTTACCTGCAGGCGCTCAGAAAGAATCTGGCGCAGTCCCTCCGGCGTTAGCTCGCCCTTTTGGTCGGCTTCAAAAATTGTGTCCACCGCACGCTTACGAGCGCGCGTACGTGACGTGATCCTACGAGACATTAGTCGTTGACGCGCCCTGCGTACTCGCCGGTGCGGGTATCAATCTTAATGCGAGTGCCCTGATCGATGAACAGCGGCACCTGCACCTCGTAACCCGTCTCCACCGTTGCCGGCTTCGTGCCAGCATTCGAACGATCGCCCTGAACACCCGGCTCGGTGTAAGTAATCTCCAGCACCACGTTCGGAGGAAGCTCAACCGAAAGAACCTGGCCCTCATACATCGACACAATGGCCGGCTGATTCTCAATCATGTAGTTCTTGGCGTCGCCAACAACCTCGCCGGTTACGAGAATCTGATCGTAAGTCGCGGCATCCATGAACACGTAGTCGTTGCCGTCCTGGTACAGGTAGGTCATATCGCGGCGATCCACTGTGGCGGTATCAACCTTCACGCCAGCATTGAACGTCTTGTCAACGATCTTGCCCGACAGAACGTTCTTGATCTTCGTGCGCACAAACGCGGGGCCCTTACCCGGCTTCACGTGCTGGAATTCAACAACCGACCATAGCTGGTTGTCGAGTTTAAGAACCATGCCGTTCTTCAAGTCATTAGTCGTTGCCACAACTGTTCCTTACGTCTAGTTTAAGTTCCGATATAGGATAACCCGTTTTAGCCGTTAAATGCGAGTACCCGCGCGGCCACATGCTCTGGTTTATACAGTGAGGTATCGATCACGAGGTCAGCGAGCCCCTCAAAATCAGCGCGATAAGCGGCCACCATGTCTGTAAAAATCTTGCGTGTTGGCCCCAGCGCGACCGATCGTGGAGCGTTTAACCCCGTCCGTCGCATCAGCGTAGAGATATCAGCGAATACCTCAATTACAAGCGCCCCCTCCGCGCGAAGCACGCGCAGCTTCTCCCCCACCTTCTGCGTGCGCGCCACACCCGGAGCTAGAGTTATGACGCCCTCACAATCCAGCAGATCCATCGCCACACGCAAAGCCGCCTCCTCGTACTGTGCTTCACCACGGCGAACCAAAAACTGCGAGTCGTCCTCTCCCATCAAGCTTTCAAACGACTCCTCAAAATCATGGAGCCCTAGACCCGACTTGGCAGCGATGGCCTGGGCGATATCGCTTTTGCCTGCACCCGAAACGCCAATCAGAATAATCGTGCTAGTCATCAACAACTCCCATTGTCAGTGCGGCCGCATGTAGCGTTGCAGGCTCAACTACCCGCACCAGCGTATGACCACTTTGCGTAGTAAGCACCATGCGGACCTGCCTGGAACGCACTTTCTTATCCGAGCTCATCACATCCAATATCGTGTCCATACTGTCGCAGTGCCAACTCGTGGGAAGCCCCTGTGTGGCCAGTAATCGACGCTGCTTACATAGCCAATCCTCATCGGCTAGCCCCAGCTCCACCGCCACGTGGGCGGCAAACACAATGCCAATCGACACTGCCTCGCCATGCCGAATCTGATAGCCAGAAACCTTTTCAATCACGTGCGCAAGCGTGTGACCGTAGTTCAAGATCTCCCGCTCACCAGATTCCTTCAGGTCAACTCCCACCACGTCAGCTTTAACCCGCACTGACTTTTCAACCAGGTCAACAACTTGAGCGGAAGACTTTGTGACCGGCTTCGATGCCAGATCGAGGATGGATCCATCGCGAATGAACCCGCACTTGATGATTTCGCCTAAACCCGCACGAAACTCCGCTTCGGGTAGCGTTGCCAGACAGTCCGTATCAGCGATGACCGCAATCGGCGAGTGGAACGCGCCCGCCAGGTTTTTGCCATGCCGCGTATTGATTCCCGTTTTACCCCCTACCGCAGCGTCAACCATGGCGAGGAGGGACGTGGGCACCTGGAGCACTGAAACACCGCGCAACCAAGTGGCCGCAACGAATCCTGCTAGATCCGTTGTGGCGCCGCCACCCACCCCAACGATGAGGTCGCGCCTACCGATGTGGCTATCTCCCGCAGCTTCCCACGCGGCAGACAGCTGCTCAACCGTCTTGCCTAACTCCCCATCTTCATGCACAAAATAAGAAGTCGCAATACCGGCCTTTTCCAGTTGTGCACCTACCTCGCGCGCGATCTGGCCAACCGCCACCGGATGGATGACCAGCGCCCGCGCATAATCGCGATCAAGACTGCCAGCCACCTGGTTAATGGCACCGGAACCAACGACTACGGGATATTTGTGCTCACCGCGAACTTCAACCACTCGCATTACTTCACCAACTCGTCAATAGCGCGCAACAAGACTCGCGTATTCTCTTCTTTCGACGCTTGCCCAAGCTTCACCGACACGGAGGCCACCTGCTCATAAAGCGGACGTCGCCGCGTGGACAGTGCCCGCATCCTTTGCTTCACATCACCTTGCAACAGGGGGCGCGATTCGCTCCTGCTTGCACGTGCAATCGCCTCATCTAGATCAATATCGAGAAACACAACATGCCGGTTCTTCAAGAGGGCGCGGTTCTCTTCGCGCTCCACGATTCCCCCACCCGTTGCAATGAGAGCTTCAGAACCTGCCAACGCATCCTTCAACGCTTGTGTTTCCAAGGAACGAAACACGTCCTCACCCTCGCGAAACAGATCTGGAATTGTTCGACCACTCGCAGCCTCGACCGCCTCGTCCAAGTCAATAAACGGCAGACTCAAATGCTTGGCCGCGAGCCTTCCCAGCCGAGATTTTCCACTTCCGGGAAGACCAACCAAAACTATGCTCATGGATTCAGACGCTCACTAACCCTACCGTTGTAGGCCTCAATCGCGGCGCGAATACGCTCAACGGAACCGGTGCCGAACATTTTTAGGATCTCGTTTGCGAGCGTTAGAGCCACCATGGACTCGCAGATCACTGCAGCCGGAACAATCTGGCTCGCATCAGAACGCTGGTGCAGCGCCGGAGCCTGCTGGCCGGTAGCCAGATCAATCGTGGAACGCGCACGCGGCACAGTAGAAATTGGTTTGAAACCCACGCGAGCTAAGATTGGCTCGCCATTAGACATGCCGCCCTCGATACCCCCGGCCCGGTTAGAAAGCCGGCGCGGTTCGTCTTCTACAACAATTTCGTCGTGCGCCATCGAGCCGGGCCGATCCACCTGGTCGTGCCCAATCTCCACTGACTTCGCCGATTGGATAGACATGAGAGCAGCGGCAAGGGCGGCGTCGAGCCGCTCATCCCACTGCGTGTAACTTCCCAGCCCCACAGGCACGCCGTAAGCGGCTACCTCCACAACGCCGCCGATTGTGTCCCCGCTCTTCTTCGCATCGTCTATCGCGGCAATAAACCGTGCCTGTGCGTCCTCATCTAAGGTTCTTACCGGGCTGGCATCCAAACGATCTGCGTCCTGTGGGAGCGGAGCGGGAATATCTGCTGTTTGTGAGCCTACCGCCACCACGTGCGAGACGATCTCAATGCCCGCTACCTGACGCAAAAACTGGCGCGCTACCAAGCCGAGTGCAACTCGCGTTGCGGTCTCGCGCGCTGAAGCTCTCTCTAACACGGGGCGCGCATCCTCGTGGTCAAACTTCATCATGCCCGCGAGATCCGCATGACCCGGGCGCGGCCTAGTAAGCGGGCGGTTACGAGCCACCTCGCGCTCGTCGCCAGTGCCCGCGTCGATAAGAAGATCCTTCGGATCGACCGGGTCTGAGCTCATCACAACCTGCCATTTAGGCCATTCCGAGTTCGCTATTTCGATAGCTACTGGAGATCCAATGGTGACGCCATGCCGAACTCCCCCAAGAATGCGTACGCGATCCTGTTCGAACTTCTGCCTAGCGCCGCGACCATGCCCCGACCGCCTGCGCGCGAGCTCGTCGGCCAGCTTTTGGGTGCTTAGTACAACGCCCTTGGGTACGCCATCAATAATGCCCACCAGGACTTCGCCATGCGATTCGCCCGCACTCATCCACCTAATCATGGTTCCAGTGTTACACACCGGCGAAAATACCGGCGGTTAAAACTACCAGGGTGAGACGGCACCACCCGTCACAAACCAAGCGATCAGACCTCCAACAACCAGTGCTGGTCCGAACGGAACAGTTGCACTCCACGAGACCTTACGAATCAGCAGCAGTGCAAAAGCGTAGACGCCGCCAACAATAACTGCAGTGAGCAGTCCTCCAAACGCCACGCCAGCTCCATACAGGCCAAGCCAGGCGCCGATTATTGGTGCCAGTTTCACATCTGCGCGGCCAATCCCGCCTCCGAACATATAAAGCAGCCAAAATGGCCCCAGCCAGATCAATGCGCCCGCCACTATGCCCACAATCGAGGTTGTTTCATGCAACGCGAAGAATCTAATGAGAATACCAACCACGCCGCCAACAACTAATGAAATCATCGTGAGGAAGGTCAGCACGTTCGGTATCTTCTTCGTCCTTCCATCAACGACCGCTATAAGGCCAAAGAGTCCCACTAACGGAACCGTAGCCATCAAGAACGGATCTTTTGTGCCAACCAGTGCGACAACAACCTGAGGAACAGCCGAGTAGAGCACCAGTTCGGTGCGCGTAAGCGGGCGCTTATTAGCTTTTTGGAAATACGAGTCAAGATAGGTAGGGCCGCTGAATGCCGCCCACAATACAACCGCCACACCCATAGCAGCAGCAAGAACCCAGGTAATAATTTGCGTTGTCATAGGTTAAATAGCTTAGTCGCTTCCTGAAGCGCATCACGCATTTCTTCCACAGGCGCGCCGCGTCCGGTCATGAGCTCAACCTGCTGGCATGCCTGGTAAAGCAACATCGAATAGCCGGACACTACCACCGCTCCCCCGGCCTCACCCGCCTGCGTAAGTTTTGAAGGCCAAGGATTGTAGGCGACATCGAGGAGGACGCTACCCGGCTTAGGACGGAACTGCCCAGCCCAATAGTCACCTACTCCGGCCGGTAAGGTCGATACCACGATATCTGCTCCCGATAGTGCGGCCTGTGCACGCTCGCTATCGCGCCACGGAATATGCTGCGTAGATACACCCATCCGAGTTTCAGCCAAGCTGATAGACCCTGGCCCGCTAAACGAACGGGCGATTGTCTGGACTTGGCTAGCTCCTAGTTGACTCAGTGCGGCTAACGCCGACGAGGCTGTGGCGCGGGCACCCAAGATCACCGCCTTAGCGCCCTTTTCTACCCGTTTAGCCCGCGAAATCGCCTGCACAATCCCATACACGTCGGTGTTAAAACCCGATAGTACACGCGCCGCGGGCACTACCGTGTTCACTGCTCCAACGGCGGCCGCCAGGGGCTCGATAGCGTCCAGATTTCTCATCACCGCTTGTTTCAGCGGCATCGTAACCGCCAAGCCAGCAACGTCCTCGCCAATCGAATCCAGGAAGGCAGGTAGATCATCAGATCCAACTTCGCGGCGCTCGAACGTCCACGGCAGTTCGAGTGCTTCGTATGCCGCACGGTGCAGGACGGGAGACAAGCTATGCTCGATCGGCTGCCCAATCACAAAAGCCCGCACGTTAGCACTTCCCCGGATTGTCCGTGCACCACTGGTCAAAGAGGGCCCGGTTCTTCTCCTGCTCTTCAAGAGTTGCGGCGAACTTCGTCTCACCCGTATCCAAGTTGACTGTTACAAAGTACAGCCAGTCACCATCTGCGGGATTCAGCATCGATTCGAGCGCCAAGTCCGATGGGCTCGAGATCGGGCCAGGTGGCAACCCCTTGTGCTTGTATGTGTTGTATGGGTTCGACTCATCGGCAACTTCATTGGCAGTGGGAACACCGCCCACCTTGCCAACGCCGTAGAGCACCGTCGAATCCATGTTCAGATAACCCACAGTCTCTGCTTGAGGCTGAGTGAGACGATTTTCGATTACGCGTGCAACCATCGGGTAGTACTGCTCGATGTTCACCTCGCGCTCAAGGATGGAAGCCTTGATGAGGAGCTCTTGACGCTGATCCTCCGGCACACCCAAACCGTCGAGTTTCGCCTTCATCGCTGTAACCATCGCGGCGATTACATCCTGCGGCTTATCATCACTGTGCACCTCGTAGCTACCGGGCGCCAGCCAACCTTCCGCGTCACCATTTGCCTCTGCTGGCAAGCCTATGCCCGCAGCGTCCGACATTGCGGCCTCGACCTCATCCGCACTGAAGTTACCGAAACTTGAGAGCCGTTCCACAACCTGCTCCTTGGTAAAACCTGGAGGAACAGTGACTGCATTTGAAGATCTGTTAGACGGGTCGAGTAGCGCAGCCAACGCATCCACTGCGCGCATTTCCTTCTTGAGCAAATAGGTACCGGGTTGCAAAGAGTTCGCTGCCGCATTATCCACCCATGCCTGCAAAAAAGCGTCCTCAGACTTTACAACTCCGAGCTTGACAAGGTTTGCGCCGATAACGCCGCCCGAATCACCCGGGTTCACAACCACTTCAACCTCACCACTGCCAGGCCCCGGATAGTCCAATGCGCCGGTCTGAGAACGCGAACTCGAGATTGCACCCACAGCAATATAAACACACAGCGCGATAACGGCCAGTACCGCAACAATAACGAACGCGGTGCGGATTTTAGCGTTACGTCTGCGCTTCAAAACGCGAGCGCGTTCAGCAGCAACGCGACGTGATCTCGTGCCAGTTGTTAGCGGATCATGGAGCAGTTGCTCGTCGTGAATACGTTGCGATCCCCTTGTGGATCTTGATCCGGACGCATTGGGAGACTGCGGGGAACGCCCGCCCTCTTCGGCTAGACGGCGCTTCTCTCGAGCTCGCCGGCGTTCTTCTTTACGCGCTTCTTCTGCTGCCCGCAGCTGGCGTTCTCGAAGAATGTCACGACGATTAGGGAATTTTTGGGCTTCACCATCGCCTTGCGGGTCGGGAAATTGATCACTCACTGCCTTGCTTCTCCTAGAACTTTCCGCGACTTACAGTCTCACCGGGAAGCTTTCCCGTATTTTCCTCAAAGTCAATGGACGTTTCTAAAATAATAGCCGCTGCGAGCTGATCTACCTTGTCACCCCGCAGCCGATTTTCAATTCCTTGCGCTGCAAGGTCAGCGTGAGCCAAGTTTGTTGTTAGCCGCTCGTCAAAAAGACAAATACGAGGGCGGTCCAAATCTGCCTTTAGCTCGTGTGCTAATGCGCGGGCCGCTTTTGCCGACGCGCCAGATTTTCCTTTGAGATGCTTGGGGTAGCCGATAACAATCTCAATCGGATCAAGCTCTTCAGCTATCTCAATCAGCTCGATAATGTGCCCACCGTACTTATCGACCTGCACGTTAGTTTTGGGGAAAACAATCTGGCCCGAAGAATCGGTGACCGCGACTCCGATTCGAACGGAGCCGTAGTCGATGCCCATCCTCGGGCCAGGTCGTTTCATCAAAGTTAGCGCAGCTCCGACTCGATGGCTTCCTTGGCCAGCCCAGTTGCCTCCGGATCTTGGCCACCGCCCTGAGCCAGATCGTCACGGCCTCCGCCGCCGCCCTTGAGAGCCTTCGCACCAATGCGCACGAGGTTGCCAGCCTTGACTCCCAAAGTCCTCGCTGAATCATTAGTTGCAACAACCACCTGGGGCCGGCCATTCACCACTCCGATACCCGCAACCACAGCTGGCTTGGACTCACCAAGGCGAGCACGAATATCAGTTACGAGGGAGCGCAGAGCGTCCGTGGATGGGAGTTCACCCAGGTCCTCGACCACGGCCTGAACCGAACCGAGCTCGTGCACACGGGCCGCGATTTCGCCCGCGCGAGCCAGAAGTTGCTGCTCACCGAGCTTTGCGGCGGTCTTCTCAGCCTCCTTCAGCCTCTTCATAAGCGACTCGATGCGGCCAGGTAGTTCATCTACGTTTGCCCCCATCATTGCTGACAGTTGTGAAACAATCGCGTGTTCCTTGGCTTGGAAACCATACGCTCCATCGCCTACGAGAGCGTCAATACGACGCACGCCCGAGCCGATGGATGACTCTCCAAGGACCGCGATACGACCGATGTGACCAGTGCTGGGCACGTGCGTACCCGCACACAGTTCCAGAGACCAGCCGTCACCAATGTTCACCACGCGCACTTCGTTGCCGTACTTCTCGCCAAACAATGCCATAGCACCGAGGCCGCGAGCTTCATCTAGCGACATTATGGAGTCAGTAACGGTTAGGTCTTCAGCTAGGCGCTGGTTGACGCGTTCCTCAATTCCATCCATAACGTCGCTAGGAACCTGCGACGGGTGGTGGAAGTCAAACCTCATTCGCGAAGGAGAGTTCTCAGAACCAGCCTGCGTGGCCTGTTCGCCGAGGAACTCGTGCAAGCCCTTGTGCACCATGTGCGTTGCGGTGTGTGCCCGTGCAATTGCCAGACGACGCGCAGCGTCAATCTCCGCAATTGCGAGTTCGTCAAGCGCGACCGTTCCCTCCAGCAATCGACCGCGGTGAACCGCGAGCCCCTTCACTGGCTCCTGCACGTCGTGTACGTCAATCAGAGCGCCAGAGGCCGTACGAATCGTGCCGTGGTCAGCCAGCTGACCACCCTTCTCGGCATAGAACGGAGTGGTATCCAAAACGATCTCAACGTCGGCAGGAGCTGACGCAGCCGGAACGCCATTGCCGTCTACAACGATGCCCGCTATCTTCGACTCGATCTTGAAGTCCGTGTACCCCACAAAACGAGAGTTGCCACCGAGGTTGTGCTGAATGTCGTGGTAAATACGCGAATCCACATGCCCACTCTTCTTCGCCAGTGCATCGGCGCGGGCACGGGTTTTCTGCTCCTCCATTAGCTCGTGGAAACGCGCCTCATCAACATCGACGCCCTGTTCACGGGCCATCTCGAGCGTGAGGTCGATCGGAAAGCCGTAGGTGTCGTGCAGACGGAATGCGTCCTCACCAGAAAGCTTCGAGGCTCCCTTCTTAGCCTTGTCCACAGCGGTGTCTAGAATGGTGGTACCCGAAGACAGCGTGCGCCTGAACGACTCTTCCTCACTGTAAGCAACGTCAGCAATGCGGCTCCAGTTGGTTTCTAGCTCCGGGAAGGAGCTCTTCATGACGTCACGGGAGACCGGCATGAGGGTCGGCATGGTCGCCTCGTCCACGCCCAGTAGACGCATCGAGCGAATTGCGCGGCGCATGATGCGACGAAGCACGTACCCACGGCCATCGTTACCCGGAATAACACCATCGTTGATAAGCATCGTTGCTGAACGCACGTGGTCCGCGACGATGCGCATGTGCACGTCATGTTCGGGATTATCACCGGCGTCGTACTTGTAGCCAGACATCTCCTCAGCTGCAGTAATGACCGGACGCACCTGATCGATCTCAAACATGTTTGGCTTGTCCTGAAGCACAAACGCAAGGCGTTCCAAACCGGCACCTGTATCAATAGCCTTCTCGTCCAGCTCCCCAAGGAGCGGGAAGTCAGACCCCGTGCCTTCACCGCGCAAGTACTGGTCAAACACGAGGTTCCAAACCTCCAGGTAGCGATCGCCACCCGGGTCTACGGTTCCGCCAACGGCCTCGGGGCCATATGCTGCGCCGCGATCGTAGTGGAACTCCGCGCAAGGCCCTGCCGGACCGGGCTGGCCGGTGTGCCAGAAAATATCTTCGCGTGGCAGGCGCACAATATGCTTTGGATCCATTCCGATGTGCTTCGTTAGGTGATCGAAAGACACGTCGTCCTGATCCCAAATCGTTACCCACATGCGATCGCCGTCGAGTCCATACAGGCCATCTTCAACCCGGCCGGTTAGAAGCTCCCACGCGAAGTCAATGGCTCCCTCTTTGAAGTAGTCACCGAACGAGAAGTTGCCATTCATCTGGAAGAACGTGCCGTGACGAGTGGTACGACCAACGTTCTCAATGTCATTGGTGCGAATACACTTTTGCACGGACGCAGCTCGCGGCCACGGGGCTTTCTCGGTACCGATAATGTACGGAATAAACGGCACCATGCCCGCGATCGTGAACAGGATCGACGGGTCTGGAGATACCAGTGGAACCGACGGGCGGATAACATGGTCGTTCTTCTCAAAATACTGAAGCCAACGCTTCGCAATCTCAGAAGTTTGCATTCTGATCCTTGTGGGGTTCGAAGTTTAAATCAATGCCAATAATACGCAGTTTTGAAGCGCGGTCGGAAACTGAAATCGCGGGGCGCTAACTGGTGCGTACGTACTGCAAGTGCCCCGGCAAAACCGGGGCACTCGAAAAGTTAAAGATTAACGCGAGTAGTATTCAACGACCAGCTGGTCTTCACAAACTACCGGAATCTCTTCGCGCTGCGGCAGACGAACAAGAGTTGAACGCAGACGCTCAAGGTCAACCTCAAGGTAGCCCGGTACTGCCGGAAGCACGTCGCGGTGAATACCCTGCGCAGCAATCTCAAACGGCGTGGTGGTCTGCGACTTTGGCTTAACCTGGATGGTCTGCCCCGGCTTCACGCGGAACGAAGGACGGTCAACGATCTTTCCATCAACGAGGATGTGACGGTGCACCACGAACTGGCGGGCCTGCGCAATGGTGCGAGCAAAACCGGAACGTAGTACGAGCGCATCGAGGCGCTGCTCGAGGTGCTGCACCAGGTTCGAACCGGTGATGCCTTCCATACGGAGGGCCTCTTCGAATGCGCGACGCATCTGCGCCTCACGCAGACCGTACTGTGCGCGTAGACGCTGCTTTTCCTTCAGACGAACCGCGTAGTCAGAATCTTGACGACGGCGGGCGCGACCGTGCTGGCCGGGGCCGTACGGACGCTTTTCGAAGTAGCGGGCTGCCTTCGGAGTTAGTGCAACGCCAAGGGAGCGCGATAGACGCACCTGGCGGCGTGAGCTCTGTGCCATGTGGAATTCCTTCCTGTTTCTTCAAAACGAATCGCGTAGTCACCTACGCGGGGCCACCTCTGCGCAATGCGTGGGCTAAGACCCCAGGGTGTTGCTTTTTGCAACCTTCGCAGTCTACCGCATTTTTAAGCGTTTACGCACGTTCTCAAGCCGTTTAGTGATGCTTGCCTCAAAGCCATTGGACGTGGGCTCGTAGTACTGCGTGCCTTCCAGTTGATCCGGCAAGTATTGTTGAGCCGCGATCGCATAGGGCTCGTCGTGCGCGTACACGTACCCATTTCCATGACCGAGCTTCTTCGCACCGGCGTAATGCGCGTCCCGCAGATGTTTTGGCACCGGCCCACTCTTACCCGCGCGAATATCAGCAATAGCACGATCAACAGCAAGATATGAGGCGTTTGACTTCGGCGCTGTAGCGATTGCAATAACCGCCTGCGATAGCAGTATTCGCGCCTCCGGCATGCCAATCATTTGCACCGCCTGAGCGGCCGAAACAGCGGTTTGTAGTGCCGTTGGATCAGCCATACCAACATCTTCAGATGCACAAATCATGATTCGCCGGGCAATAAATCGCGGATCCTCACCCGCCTCGAGCATGCGCGCCAGGTAATGAATAGCTGCATCGACGTCAGAACCTCGCATGGATTTAATGAAGGCGGATGTCACATCGTAGTGCTCGTCTTCCCCGTAGCGTACGAGGGCGGCGTCAGCGGCACGCGATACGTGATCGAGCTCAATCGCCCGGCTTTCACTATCGATAGCGTTCGCAGCCGCGGCCTCCAATATCGTAAGCGAGCGGCGAGCATCCGCACCGGCCAGGCGCACCAGTAGTTCAAGCGCCTCATCGTCTATTCCGACGCGCCCGTCCAGACCGCGCTTATCGTTCAAGGCCCGGCGCACGAGAGCTTCAATATCACTATCTTGTAGCGGCTCCAGCGTAAGCAAAATCGAGCGGGAAAGCAGTGGACTGACAACTGAAAATGACGGGTTTTCCGTGGTTGCAGCCACCAGGGTAACCCAGCGATTTTCAACCGCGGGCAGCAGGGCGTCTTGCTGGGAGCGAGAGAAGCGATGGACCTCGTCAATAAACAAAACAGTTTCTTCACCGGTTGCGCCCAGGCGGCGCTTAGCCGATGCGATTACGGCGCGCACTTCTTTAACGCCGGCATTCACCGCCGAGATTTCCTCAAAATGACGTCCCGACAAGCGCGCAATCAAATATGCGAGCGTTGTCTTCCCCACCCCCGGCGGGCCCCATAAAATCAAAGAGGACACGGCGCGCGACGAATCCGCCGGCGCAAGGAGACGCCGCAACGGAGAGCCATCCTTCAATAGGTGGTCTTGACCGAGCACCTCCTCAACCGAACTTGGCCGCATGCGCACCGCCAGCGGAGCGGCCTCACCGGCCTTTGGGATCCCAATCGGATCCATATTCGCCGCCTCAAAAATGTCCATAACCCCAACCCTAGTTGTTCAGCAATGCCCGCGCGAAGTTGTATCCCCTACCCAGCTACCGATTTCGCGCAGACAAAAGGAGGGCGCTATCCGCGCCCTCCTCCATGATTGATTAGTCGAACAGCTCTGTTGATCCTGCGCCCTGGCGCACAACTTCAGGACTACCGCTGGTGAAATCAATAACCGTTGTTGCTCCCGCGTTGCCAACCGGGCCTCCAAGAACCATGTCAACGAGGTGGCCAACGCGATCATTCACCACCGCCGGATCCCAAAGCGCCTCGTCCTCACCCGGCATGATCAGAGTGGAACAAAGCATGGGCTCACCCAGAGCCTCCACTATCGCCTGCGTGATCTTGTGGTCGGGGATACGCACTCCCACGGTCTGTTTCTTCTTATTCAACGTCTGACGCGGCACTTCCTTGGTGCCACGCAAAATGAACGTGTAAGGGCCTGGAGTTAACGCCTTGATGGTGCGGAATGCTTTATTGTCCACAATCACGATGTGGCCAAGTTGCGAAAAGTTATGGCACAGGAGGGAGAAATTGTGTTTTTCGTCAAGGTGGCGGATCTGGCGAATCCGCTCCAGCCCGTCCTTGTTACCCATTGTGGTCGCAACCGCGTAACCAGAGTCGGTTGGGAGCGCTATGACTCCCCCACCCTGCAACAGCTGAACAGCTTGATTAACGAACCTAACTTGCGGATTTTCCGGGTGAATCTCAATGTATGCCATAACTCATTGTAGTCACCTCGTCACCTATAACGCGCGCGGTCGAGTGGATTTGCCAGAGCGCTTCGCGGGCAGGCGCATATGAATGCTCCCCACTGCTCGGCACGGTTTCCCGTCCACCCAGTGGGGAGCATTTTCGGCCAGCCGGCGCGCAGGAGCGCTTAGGGCTAGTCCTCTTCGTCCTCTGGCTTCCAGTCCACGCCCGTCTCCGCGCGTTGCTCATCTGGAATCGGAGCCGGAGCCTGGGTGAGAGGGTCATAGCCGCCGCCCGACTTCGGGAACGCAATCACATCGCGGATCGACTCCGACTTGGTAAGGAGCGAGACAATACGATCCCAACCAAATGCGATACCACCGTGCGGTGGAGCGCCAAACTTGAATGCGTCAAGAAGGAAGCCGAACTTCTCCTGCGCCTCTTCTTCACCAATACCCATCACCTTGAATACGCGCTCTTGCACGTCGCGGCGGTGAATACGAATGGAGCCGCCACCGATCTCATTGCCGTTGCAGACAATATCGTAAGCGTAAGCGAGGGCGTTACCCGGATCTTCCTCGAAGTTGTCGATCCAGTCCGGGTTTGGAGACGTGAACGCGTGGTGTACCGCGGTCCACTTCGAAGAGCCGAGATCTACGTCGTCATCCTGTCCGGCTTCCTTGAACAGTGGAGCATCAACAACCCATACGAAAGACCATGCATCTTCGTCGATGAGGCCGGCGCGCTTGCCCACCTCAAGACGGGTTGCACCGAGCAGGGCCCGGGCCTCCGACGGTTTGCCCGCACCAAAGAAGATGCAGTCCCCCGGCTTTGCACCGGTAGCCTCCATAAGGCCAGCCCGCTCCGCTTCGGAAATGTTCTTCGCAACGGGGCCGCCAAGCTCACCATCGTCGCTAATCGTCACATATGCGAGGCCACGTGCACCGCGCGAACGCGCCCATTCCTGCCACTTATCGAACGTACGGCGCGCCTGTGAACCGCCGCCGGGCATCACGACAGCACCAACGTATTCGTTTTGGAACACGCGGAAGGGGGTGTCCTTGAAGTACTCCGTCAGGTCAACGATTTCTAGACCAAAACGTAGATCCGGCTTGTCCGTACCGTACTTTTCCATCGCATCCTTGAACGTCATGCGCGCAATCGGCGTCTCAAGGTCATAATCGATGGTCTTCCACACAGCTTTGAGGACGTCCTCAGCAACCGCGACTACGTCTTCCTGGTCCACAAATGACATCTCAATATCGAGCTGGGTGAACTCCGGCTGCCGGTCCGCGCGAAAATCCTCGTCACGGTAGCAGCGCGCGATCTGGTAGTAGCGTTCCATGCCACCGACCATGAGGAGCTGCTTGAACAGCTGCGGAGACTGCGGCAATGCGTACCAAGAACCCGGCGCGAGGCGGGCAGGAACAAGGAAGTCACGCGCCCCCTCCGGCGTGGAACGAGTCAGCGTTGGGGTTTCGATCTCGACGAAGTCATGATTGTCGAGGACAGCGCGTGCTGCTTTCGACACTTGCGAACGCAAACGAATTGCATGCTGTAGCTTTGAGCGACGCAGGTCTAGGTAACGGTAACGCAGACGCGTTTCTTCTCCTACCTTGCCCGAGTCATCAGCATGGTCAGACACCTGGAACGGCAGTGCAGCCGCAGTGTTCAAGATCTTGACGTCGTCACCGAGCACCTCGATCTCACCCGTAGGGATGTTTAAGTTCTCGTTACCCTCGGGACGGAGCGACACCTCGCCTGTCACCTGCAGGACAAATTCGGAGCGAAGCTGGTGCGCAACTACCTCATCACGCACAACCACCTGCGCCACACCGGACGCATCTCGCAAATCAATAAATACAACCCCACCGTGGTCGCGGCGGCGGTCAACCCAACCTGCCAAGGTAACAACTTGGCCAGCCAGTGACGCGTTCAAAGATCCAATATTGTGTGTACGCAGCATTCGGCGTTCCTTTCAGATTTAGCGGCACCGCGAGACGGGCGGGCGCGACACAATCCTAAACCCTTTGCCCCACTCCTAAAAAATGTTTGCTACGTGTTGGCGTTGTCCACGGCCTCATAAATGGGGCGTGAGGTCGCGGCTAAACGACAAGGCGCGGAGATTTTGCTATTTTTTTAGCTGGTCTCTACCTTTAACTGTATGAAGCAAGCGCGGAACAAAACCACCTCTACTCCAATTGAAAAACTACTTCTAATCGGCTCGGTAGTACTTATTACCTGCCTGGCTTTTGAAGCACTTGCAACCACTAATGCGATGCCTACGGTTGTTGCAGACCTGGGCGGAGACCGCTGGTATTCGCTTGCCGCGGGAATGGTTTTAGCCGGCCAAATTCTTTCCACCACTATCGCTGGCTGGTGGGCCGACAAGATGGGAGTTAGAAGGCCCCTTATATTCGGCATGACCATGTTTTCGCTTGGCGCACTCGCCGCGGGCGTGGCGCCAAACCTCGCGGTCTTCATTGTTGGCCGCGCGATCCAAGGCCTTGGCTCAGGCATGATCATGGTGCCGCTATACGTCATGGTCGGTGACGTGGTGTCAAACGAACGCCGCCCATTTTTCTTCGCAGTCTTCTCGTTCGCTTGGGTATTACCCTCAATGATCGGCCCTTCCATTGCCGGCTACATCGTCCAGCACTGGAGCTGGAGGCCCGTGTTTTGGCTTATCATCCCCATCGCGCTGGCCGCTCTGCTTCCCCTCATTCCAATTCTGCGTCGCATGCCAGCCAAAGAGCCCGGTGAGGCTACCCCACCACCGGCATTCGTAGCCGCCCTACTTACGAGCGCCGGTATCGTTGCCCTGCAGATTGCCGGTGGCCTTAGTGAGGTATCCATGTGGATAGGCATCATCGTCGGAGCCGCGCTACTTGTAATAGGCATGCCTCGTCTGCTCCCTAAAGGCACCTTCAAAGCAACCGCAGGTGTGCCCTCCATTGTGGGCATGCGCATGGCAATCATGGCGGCCCTCATTGGTGCAGAGTTCTTCCTGCCCCTCGTTCTAGACCGCGTACACGGTTGGAGCCCTGCATCCACGGGGTGGGCAATCGCGATTGGTTCTGTTGCTTGGACCATCGGATCGTGGGCGCAAGCGCGGGTGGCCCTATGGGAGAGCCGCACTAAGATTCCTGGAGTTGGATCAAGCCTCATTCTGCTGGGCGCGCTACTGGTAGTAACCATGCCCATGCAGTCCATTTCCCCAGCCGTCTCTATTACAGGGTTTGCCATCATGGGGTTGGGCCAAGGCTTAGCTCATTCAACTTCCTCTGATCTTGCACTTGGAGTGGCAGCAAAATCGCGCCACGGCGACGTCTCTGCTTCCTTGCAGTTGGCTGACGCACTCGGTCCCGCCCTCGCAATGGGATTGTCATCGGTGGCTCTATCGGGATGGGCGCACCTAAACGGCGGCGTATCTCCGTACCTCCCTACCTCGTTCGTGTCAATCAGCTTCGCCATCCTCGCTATCTTTGCCTCCACACGCATCATTGGAGTTAAGCGAGTAGCCAGCATCTAAAGCAGCCAGGTAAACAGAGGCTGTAAGGAACCTCACCACCGAGGTTTATCGACCGGCAAGACATTTTCGGTAGAGTTTCAGTAGCCGCTAGCCTCCAATGATGGTGCAAGAGTATGTGTGACGGGGGATGCGGCATTTCTTTTTCTAGTGAATGGATGCCATGGAATCCCCCAAATTTTCTGACCTTTCTCTTTCTGCGCCAATTTTGGATGCGATTAACGAGATGGGCTTCGAAACGCCCACTCCTATCCAAGCCGGCTCAATCCCGCCTCTTTTGCAGGGCCGCGATATTGTGGGCATCGCCCAAACGGGAACCGGCAAAACCGCCGCGTTTGGTCTTCCCCTTCTTAGCCTGATCGACGCTGAGCAAAAACACGTTCAAGCCGTGGTGCTTGCCCCTACGCGTGAACTGGCAATGCAAAGTGCAACTGCCCTCGAGTCCTTTGCGAAGTACCTGCCGGTCTCCGTCGTCACCGTGTACGGCGGTTCCTCCTACACGCCGCAGATCCGGGCGCTGAAGGCAGGCGCACAGATCGTTGTGGGCACGCCTGGCCGCATTATCGACCTCATCAACAAAGACTATTTGAAGCTCCAAAACGTTCGCGTCCTTGTGCTTGATGAGGCCGACGAGATGCTGCGCATGGGCTTTGCCGAAGACGTGGAAACCATCGCTGCTTCTATGCCTGAATCGCAGGAGCGAGTAAACGCTTTATTCTCTGCAACCATGCCGCCCGCCATCCAAAAAGTCGCGGATGCCTACCTCACCGACCCTGTGCGCGTAGAGGTAGCCCCGCAAGCCTCTACAGCTGACAATCTAGAGCAAACGTATGCCGTGGTGCCGTTCAAACATAAACTTGGCGCTCTCGGCCGCGTCCTGGCTACCCGGGATGAAGACGCTGCAATAGTGTTCGTTCGCACCCGATCCGATGTGGACGAGGTCTCGGCTGACATGACCCGGCGCGGTTTCAAAACGGCAGGTATCTCCGGCGATGTTTCGCAAAACGAGCGCGAGCGAATTATGCGCCGTTTGCGTGACGGATCGCTCGACGTGCTGGTTGCCACTGACGTGGCAGCGCGTGGCCTTGATGTGGATCGCATCGGCCTCGTGGTGAACTTCGATGTGCCGCGTGAAGCCGAAGCCTACGTTCACCGCGTTGGTCGCACCGGCCGCGCGGGACGATCGGGCCGTTCGCTCACCTTCTTCACGCCGCGCGAGCGCGGACGCCTACGCAAGATTGAGAAGCTGACCGGCACCCCCATGACCGAGGTAGCGATCCCCACCCCGCGCGAAGTCTCGGCCGTGCGCGCTCGCCGCCTTCTCGACAAGCTTCCCGGCCGACTCGAGGCCGGGCGGCTGGAGCTGTACTACGACCTCATCAATGAAATCACTGACACCGGTGAGCTTGACCTAGATGACCTTGCTGCGGCGCTTCTCGCGCAGGCTATTGGTGACCTTGGGCGCGTGGAGGATCCTGAGCGCCGCGGCAGCGGCCGTATTCGACGCGAAGAAGTGCTGGATGAAGACGGCAATTTCGTTGTCGCATCGTTCGAAGAGGGACGTGACAAACCTAAGAAAGCTAAGAATCGCGGAGCTGGCCGCATACCCGAATCCGGGTTTAGGCACCGTTATCGGGTGGAGGTTGGTCATAAGGACAACGTGAAGCCAGGAGCGATCGTTGGTGCGATCACGAACGAGGGCGGCGTTGACGGCAAGGACCTAGGCCGCATCGACATCTTTCCCACCTTCTCCCTCGTTGATATGGCACTGCCGTTAACCGATGACGCGGAACGCAAAATCGGGCGTGCGACCATTTCCGGCAGGCAGCTTCGCATCAAAAAGGATCGCGGCCCATCCAAGTACAACCATGAGAGCGCAGACAGGCGCGAATCCCGCCACCGCGATAGGCGCGCCGGGGAGGAAGAACCGTTTGAAAACCGGCGCGACGGTGGTAGCTTTCGTGACAAGAAGCGCCGCCTAGGTAAACGAGGCCGCGACTTCGCCTCGCATTCGCGCGGACGCAGCGGTTTCAAGAGGAAACGCTTCCATTAAACCGCTTGGCTTGTTGTACAAGGTATGCTGTGAATCCCGGGCTTCGCACTCGCTGGTTGGGGATTTGCAAGACTTAAAGGCAAACAAACGTTAAGAATCAACGAGAACAACCTTGGTGGTAGTGAAGATTTAGCTACATGGGACAGTTGAAACCGTTTTATATGTGGGCCGGAGGCAAGAGCAGATTGCTCAAGCACTACGGGGATAAGTTCCCAAGCCTCCCGCAATACAGTAGTTACGTAGAGCCATTTTTTGGAGGCGGCGCAGTCTTTTGTAATCTCTACAACCAATATGCTGATGCAAACCCTGAACTCGGTTTCATTATCAACGATGTGAATAGCGAACTCGCAGATATCCTCCGGGCACTCAAAACCGATGCGGCTCGCTTCATCGAGGCCGTTGACGCTTTAACAGATGAATACCTTGCGATCGAAGGCAAAGAACGACGTAAATCCTTCTACTATGAAAAGCGTCGCGAGTATTGGAAAACCCAGGATTCTGCACTGCTTTATTTTCTAATGCGCACAGGATTCAATGGAATCTGGCAGACGAATAAAGAGGGTGGAGGTCTTTTTGCCACCCCTGCGGGCTTGCTGAACCACAAGGCCAAAGAACAAGTCTTTCAAGAACCCCTGCTACTAGCTTGGGCAGATGCCTTGCAACGCACAGAGATTAACAGCACTGACTACAAGCAAGTCCGGATTCCAGACGGTAGCTTTGTGTACTGTGATCCGCCCTATCGCGGAAGTTTCACTTCCTACGGCACAGATTTTGATGACGAGCACCAAAAGCAGCTTTGCGAGTGGATGGAAATGCTCGTTCATGACAAAAACTGCGCGGTAGCCATGAGTAACCGCACCGTGGGTGACGACAATTTTTTCGAAGACATCTTGTCAACGAATTGGCGTTTTCACTACTTTGATGTCACGTACACGGCAGGTAGACGCTTGCGCACGCAAACTGGTTTTGCGGCAAAGCCCGCGCGGGAATTTCTCGTTGTTTGTGCGAGATAGGGCTGGCCTAGTGCTAACCACCGGAGTTTTATGACAACTCATGCAAGCTGGCCGTGTTACAAACGTGAGAGCAGATCCACGATTTGTCGCTGCCGTTGATCCTCAGCGTGCAACGGAGCCCAGAGCTTTGCCCGTACCGTTGTCTCAATACTGGTTCGCAGTGACTGTGCAGCGCGGCCCCCAAGTCTTCTTGCAACCATCCGCGTTGCAAAGTGCGAGATGAGAACCACCAGCAGCGTCCAGGCCAGGCCTCCCAGAAGCATCCAGGTAGGATAGGGCACCTCGTGGAAACGAGGAAGATCCCAACTGATCAGCAGAAACTCTCGCGAAGCCCATACGGATACAAGCCATAAAGCTCCAATAAGTGCAACCAGCCAGCCGACCCACTGCAATGCATTCGAAAAACGCCACCACCCCAAAGTCTCATCGCGAATAGCGAGGTCTGTACTGGCCACCGCCTCATTCAAGTCATCGCTTATGCCACTGCCAGCTTCACTTGCAACCTCCCGCAGGTCGTTAGCCCACACGCGTGGTCGGCCTTGCGCAACGCGTTCGGTAAGAGACCTCAAACTCACCTGTAGCGAAGAGCTCGATACCTCACTAACCTGCATAGAGTGGATTTCGCCCTTGCCTTCTCCTAAATGCCAGCGCTTCAGCGGATCGGGTCGCAAGCTACGCCAGTAGCGGGTAGGAAGCCAACCGACATGCTTCTTCGCGCGATGGATGTAGGCTCGGCGCACTGCGTCAGCAACCTGCGGCGCTCCAGCGGCTCGAGCACTAACCTCGGTTAGATCCCTAACCACATCGCGCTCCTTCACAGCAGGAAGCACGCTACTCGTCTGCTCCAAGTCAGAGCGGATGCGACTGGCCACGTCACTCACGTCAGCCTTCAACCGCGCCGACTCAATGCGCTGGACCTGCGCGGTGTCGTTAATGTGCATGCGTAGCTCGGCAATGCCCTCCCCCGTCTTTGCAGAAGTAGGCACAATGCGAGCATTTTGCAGGCCATCAGCGGCAAGCAGACCTCGCAAATCATCCACAATCACCATCTGGTCACCGGGCGAAAGCAGATCGACCTGCGTGAGCGCCACAATGGTGACGCGAGAATGCTTCGCATACGGCTTAATAAACTGCGAATGCAAAACATCATCTGCATACTTTTGCGGATCGACCACCCAAACCAGGATGTCTGCTCGCTGCGCAAGACGCTGGGCGCCCTCGCGATTCTGGGCGTTCACCGAGTCAACGTCGGGCATGTCCACAATCGTTACATCACGAGATAGCCCAAGCCCCGCGGGAATGTAAACGCGATTCTTAATCTGTAGCCAATCCAGGATCGCATTCGACTGCGCTCCCGGAGCACTCGCTGCCATTATCGAAGTCGTGGTCGGCCGACGCACACCAACGGGCGCCAAATCCACCTCGAGTAGTGCGTTAAACAGGCTTGACTTACCTGATCCCGTAGCTCCGATCAGTGCCACCACGGTCATGTCGGGATCGAGGGCAAGGCGATCCGCTGCAATATCAGCCACCCGCGTATACTCGCCGCATTTGTCGGCCGGCAGGTCATCGCCAAGCAGCTCCAGCACCGTGGCGAGGTCGCGAACGCGCGCGTCAATCGGCGCATCATCAATTCGGTTAAAGATCCGCATGGTCGCCTCGCTCCCATGTTTGCCGTGCACGTTGAACAGCTCTACTAAGTTCTTCAGGGTCCGAGACCTGAGGCATGCTTTGCGTAAACGGTTCGAGAGATTCACTTACCACTGCGCGGAACCGCTCCTGCAAATCACTGTGCGCCTGCTTCGTCATCGACGAGACCGCCTGATCTCCAAACACGGATTCGAGCAGGCGCTGAGCCACCACCGAAGTTGCTCCCGCAACCCCAACCTCAGCGCCCGTCAAACCACCTGTAGAAGCGAATATAACGATCATCAATGCAACACCGAGGACGTTAACGCCGATCGCCAGGAACCTAGCCGAAAGCTTCTTAGATCCCGCCTGGTCCGACACCATTTGCAACAGACTACGCTGCCACTCGCGGGTCAGTTCCTTGGCCATCTCATCAAAACGCGCGGTAGGGACCGGTTCTACCTCGGCCTCAACATCTCGCATTGCCCTGCTTTGCGCCCAAGTTCGCCTAACCTCGTCGTGAGTACGAGCAATCTCATCCGCCAGCAGCGCACGTAATCCGTCACCGAGCGCGGCTTCAACCGGTTGCGCGCTCACGGGCTTACCCGTCAAAAATCCAGTTACGCGGGCTTTCAACCAAGACACGCCCTCATCGATTCGACGCGAAAGCTCAGCAGTTCCCACCACCTCCTGCCACCTGGCGAGCACCTCGCCCCGCAGCAGAGTTCCATCTCCAGTTTGGGTAGCTACCCTGCGCACCGCACCGTCAACTCGGGCATCGAGCACGGCAACACCATCCGTCGCCACAACCGCCTGCTCCACCAAAGCCGATTCAACGAGTGAGAGGCCGTCAAGTAGTTCTGCAACAGATCCGCGCAACGTCCTCCTCGCTGTCTCAGCGCGAGCTGCTGCCGTATCGGTTAGGGAGGTCAGCCAGTTCAAAAGAGGACGCAGATTCTCCTGCGAAATCATTCCATCTGTGAGGGCAGATTCCTCGATCGCAATGAGGGGTGCGCTTGCCAAGCCCGCCTGTGCCAGCATGCTCGAAAGATCTGCGCGGACCTCTTCCACAGCTCCATGCGGAACCCGATTCAAAACCACTGCTATCGAGATGTTTCTCGCCGCCGCATCCTGGAGCATTCGCCATGGAACCGCATCTGCATACCGGGCTGCTGTAGTCACAAAAACCCATAGGTCAGCCGCGTCCAACAACTGGCGGGCAAGCGCCCGATTATCCGCAACCACGGAATCCAAGTCGGGCGCATCAATGATTGCAAGGCCGCCTGGGACCTGTTCATTTGCGCGAAGCTCCAGCTCATTCCCCACGTCCGCACTCGGAGCAGAGGGCGGCGCATCCGTGGCTACCCGGCGACGAGGCAGGGTGGGAAGTATCCTCTCATTTTCAAACCAGCGCGCATCTTCTGCGCGATGAAGCAAAAGCGGGCTCCTGGTAGTTGGCCGCTTAGCGGACGAGGCAGACACGTGCTGGCCCACTAGCGAGTTCACGATCGTTGATTTACCCGCTCCCGTAGAGCCTCCCACCACGCATACCAACGGCGCATCCAGGCTTTGCAACCGCGGCAAGATATGATCCCCCAGGCGCCGCGCCGACCGCTTCGCCACCTCTCGCGCATTAGCTGCTTCGGGCAGATCCAGCGGTAGCGCAACGTCGGCAAGCACGCCCTCAAGCGCGCTTAGAGAAACATATTCTTCCACCTGCTACTCCCCCAGTATGACTGCGGGCTTCAAATCTTCAGCCGGTGGCGTCCACGTCTGCGGATCAGCACTTTGTTGCTCGCCCGAGCGAATGTCCTTTACCTCGTGCGCACCATCCTCGCCAATGAACCATACGAACGGAATGCCGCGCCTATCCGCGTAACGGATCTGCTTTCCAAACTTCTGCGAGTTCGGCGAAACCTCAGTTGCGATCCCTCGTGCGCGTAGCGCTGTAGCGACATCTTCGGAGGCCTCCCGCGACTCTTCGTTCACTACGGCAACGAAGACAGCGGTTGGAACCGAGCGCGAGGCAGTTGCAAGCCCCTCGGCCAAGATACGCGAAACAAGGCGAGATACCCCGATAGAGATGCCCACGCCCGGATAGGAACGCTTCCCATCCGATGCGAGTGAATCGTAACGGCCACCGGAGCAGATAGAACCAAGATCCTTGTGCCCCTCGAGTTCAGTTTCGTAAACCGTGCCCGTGTAATAGTCCAAGCCGCGCGTGATCTTAAGCTCAGCGCGCAAACGGTGCGGCGCCCGCTTCTCCCCGGCGGCCAACAGCGCACCAAGTTCCTCTAAACCTTCATCCAGGATCTCATTGGACACGCCAAGCCCGCGCACCTCATCCAGCACCTTTTGATCATCGCCAGAGATTTGGGCAAGCTTCAAAAGCTGATCAATCTGCTCGGATTGGAAGTCAAACTCTTCCATCTCCGCGCGCACTCCCTCAGGCCCTATCTTGTCGAGCTTGTCGATAGAACGCAGCGCCTGTTCCACGTTTTCAACACCGATTCCCTCGCAAAACCCCTGCACGATCTTACGGTTATTGACCAAAACAGTTACGGGAGGGATTGGGAGCTTAGAAAACGCCTCTAAAATCACCAGGGGAATCTCCACCTCGTGGTGGAACGCGAGCATGCCATTACCCACGATGTCGATATCAGCCTGTGTGAACTCGCGGAAACGGCCATCTTGCGGGCGTTCACCGCGCCACACCTTCTGGATCTGGTAGCGGCGGAATGGGAACTGAAGTTCACCAGCATTGTCCAGGACGTAACGCGCAAACGGCACCGTGAGGTCGAAATGCAGGCCGAGTGTGCGGTCTTTCTTGGAATCAGAACGCTCTTGCAACTTGTCTTGCAAACGTTCTAGCAGGTAGACCTCCTTAGAGGTTTCCCCCTTGCGAAGCAAGTCATCCAAGGTCTCGACAGCGCGAGTTTCAATGGAGGCAAAGCCGTGGAGTTCAAACGTCTCACGCAATTGGTCAAGGATGTGCTGTTCCACAATCCGCTCCGCGGGAAGCCATTCGGGGAAACCGGACAGTGAGGTACGTGCTGGCATTATTTTCTTCCTATTAGTAACTGATTATTAGCCGAGTTCTTTTGCTCGTTTAACGTAAGGATTCGTGGCCTGTTCATTGCGCCAGTTCGTTGCGGGACCGTGGCCGGGAAGCATCCACGTATCCGGATCCAAAGCATTAGCCAGGGTGCGTAGCGAGTGACGCATTTGTGTCTCATCGCCGCCGGGTAAGTCGGTACGTCCAACCGATCCGGCGAAAATCACGTCGCCCACAAACGCAACCGGTTGCGACATCTGCAACGGCCCCAACCCAGTGCGGATAGACGGTAGAGCAGCATTGGTCTCAAAGGTCTCGCCGGCAGAAATCTCCATTAGGAAAAGGGCCGAGCCTTCCGTATGTCCGGGCGCGGGCAACATCAGCATATTAAGGCCGTCGATCGGCTGGAACACCTGGCTTGGAACCTCCCGCAAGTGTGCGGGCTTGTTCCACGTTCCGAAATTTCCAAAACCAATCGAGTGTGACAGCGGATCTTCCATTCGGTACATGTCCGGGCCTGGCACGTACACGGTGGTGTCAAACTGCGCGCATTCCCAAACGTGGTCGAAGTGCCCGTGCGTTAGCAAAACAGCACCGGCAGATAAGCCTGCGCTTTCTAAAAATGTTTTCACGGGTCCGCTTGTTCCTACTCCTGGATCCACCACTAGCGCGTTAGTGGCTTCATCTGGCACCACTACGTAGCAGTTCTCCCCCAGAGCTACAGATTCGATCCGTTCAATCCTCATAGCTCTAACTTTAGCGGAAACCGCGTAGGCTCACCGCAACTGCCTTGGCTCACCAAGCAGATGAATGTTGGGCAAAAGTGTGAAATGACACTAAATCGACGTAGTATGAGCATTGCGGAACCATCCGCTGTGCACATTGTCGAACGGTCAGGCGAATGCCAACCCCGTCCTCGTTAGGAATATCGTGAGCGATCAAAAAGAACCTATTAACGCTAAGGCTGGCGATCCAGAGATTTCAACAACCGAAGAAACCAAAGTTCCCATGGTGGTTGTGCCTGCTTCTTCAAGCGAAGACCCCACCGCTTTTGGCCGGGTGGATGATGAAGGCAACGTCTGGGTCAAGGAAAATGGAGGCGAACGCCAAGTTGGTTCGTACCCCGATGGTGTTCCGGACGAGCCCCTTGCTCTGTACACCCGCCGATTTGAAGACCTTGAAGCAAAGGTAAACCTATTCGAGATGCGTCTTCCTACCCTTGCGGCAAGGGAGATTGAGCAGACACTGAAGTCACTGGACGAGGAAATCAAGGAACCCGCTGCCGTAGGTAATCTGGACGCATTGCGTGAGCGCGTTGCAAAACTCCACGAGGCTGCGAAGGAACGTAAGGAAGAAGCCCTAGCTGAGCGGGCTGCTGCTAAGGCCCAGGCGCTGACCGATCGCGAGGCCGTTGTTGTAGAGGCCGAGTCTATTGCCGCACAGGATCCCGAACGCACCCAATGGAAGAATTCCGGGCAGCGTCTGCGCGATCTCTTGGACGAGTGGAAGGCTCTGCAGCGTAAAGGACCGCGCCTTGACCGCGCAGATGAGGACGCCCTATGGAAGCGCTTCTCTTCTGCCCGCACGCGTTTTGATCGTCATCGCCGCCAGTTCTTCTCGGCACTGGACGCGCGTCAGGCCGAAGTTAAGCGCGTTAAGGAGGCCCTAATTGAGGAGGCCACCGCGCTACAGAATTCCACCGAATGGGGCCGTACTTCCGCGGCTTACCGCGATTTGATGGATCGTTGGAAGCAAGCCGGTCGCGCCTCCCGCAAGGAAGATGACGCACTGTGGAAGCGTTTCCGCGAAGCACAGCAGGTATTCTTCGATGCCCGCCGCGCAAACTCCGAGGCCGTAGATTCGGCCTACCGTGAGAACCTGAAGGTAAAGGAAGCACTCCTCGAAGAAGCTGAGGCGCTCCTTCCCGTTGAAGATCTTGAAGCTACTATCGAGAAGCTACGCGGCATCCAGGATCGTTGGGAGGAGGCCGGTCACGTTCCGCGCGCGGACATGAACCGCGTTGAAAACCGCATGCGCGCCGTTGAAAAGGCAGTTCGTGACGCAGAGGAAGAGCAGTGGCGCCGCACCGATCCGGAAACGAAGGCTCGCGCGGAAGGCATGCTCGGCCAGCTTGCTGACTCGATTGCCGAACTCGAGGGTGACCTCGCGAAGGCTGAAGCTGATGGCAACGAGAAGAAGGCGGCTTCGATCAGAGACGCGCTTGCAACTAAGCGCGCTTGGCAAGAGCAGATCCAGGGTTCTGTGGACTAGCCCGGCTAACCACACTTTTGGAGGGGAGAGCAACCGCTCTCCCCTCCTTTAATGTCTACCTCGCTACCCGGCTATGGGCGGGGTTGCTTCTGCTTCTTCTTGTTCTTCGCCTTCGTAGAGTGTCCGCCATGAACGCGCGCAGCCTCAAAAACTCCGTCCACGCGGCGCAAACCGTTCAACGTGGCGTTAATGTGCGAAGGTTCAGCCATTTCAACAGTGAACCGCACTGTCGCTACTCGATCCGGCGAAGTGGACATATTGCCCGAGAGAATGTTCACCTGATAGTCCGAGAGCACCTGGGTTAGATCCCCCAGCAGGCGAGCGCGATCCAGCGCCTTAATTTGAATCTTCACCAGATAGTTTGAGGATGCGTTTGTGCTCCACTCGACATTGACGAAACGCTCCGGATGGTTGCGCTGTAGCGCTACAGCGTTAGAACAATCCGGTGAGTGTACAGAAACCCCCTGCCCGCGGGTAATGAACCCGATGATCGGGTCGCCTGGCACCGGTGTGCAGCACTTCGCGATCTTGACCCACACGTCACCGCCGCCCATGCCTTCAACGAGGACGTCCGAGCCGGCTGTGGTGGGGTCCCATCTGTTTTGATGAGCGCCCGGCGTGACTCCCTCGGAGAGAGTTTCTTCGGTTCCGAAATCCCCACCGAGGGATTGTATGATCTTTTGCATCACGCTCTGGGCGGAGATACCGCCCTCCCCAATCGCCGCATAGAGCGAACCGATGTCGGGGTAGCCCATGGACGCAGCGATTCCCACGATGGTGTCGTGATTCATGAGGCGTTGTAGCGGCAGGTGTTGCTTGCGCATTGTGCGGGCAAGTTTTTCCTTGCCGGCCTCGATGGCCTCTTCTCTGCGCTCCTTGGAGAACCACGCTTTGATCTTTGAACGCGCCCGCGAGGACGCCACGAAGTTCAGCCAATCCCTGCTGGGACCTGCGTTCGGAGCCTTCGAAGTGAAAACCTCAACGATATCGCCGCTCTCCAGTTTCGATTCGAGGCTAGAAAGCTTGCCGTTCACGCGTGCGCCTACAGTTGTGTGTCCCACCTCGGTGTGCACAGCGTAGGCGAAGTCTACGGGAGTTGCGCCCGCTGGTAGAACCTGCACCTCGCCCTTCGGGGTGAACACGTACACCTCGTCGCCAGCGATTTCGTAACGCAATGAATCCAGGAACTCTTCCGGATCACCGGTTTCCCGCTCCATTTGAATAAGACCACGCAACCAGTTCATCTGCTCTTCCGGCTTCATCCGGTCCGAGTCAGCGTTCGAAGTTTGCGACGCGTTAGGATCCTGCTTGTACCGCCAGTGCGCAGCCACACCGTACTCGGCGCGATCATGCATCTCATAGGTACGCACCTGGATCTCAACTGGCCGCCCACCCGGCCCCATCACCGTGGTGTGCAAAGACTGATACAGATTGAACTTCGGCGTTGCAATGTAGTCTTTGAAACGTCCTGGCATTGGCTGCCAGCGGGCGTGAATTGCGCCGATAACCGCGTAACAGTCGCGCACCGACTCGACGAGCACTCGAACGCCCACGAGGTCGTAAATGTCGTCAAATGCTTTACCGCGCACAATCATCTTTTGATAGATCGAATAGTGGTTCTTCGGCCGCCCCGAAACCGTGCCGCGCACGCCGTTCTCCCGAAGATCGTCCTCGATAGTTAAAACCACTTCACGCAGGAATTTGTCACGCTCGGGTGCACGCTCGGTGACCAACCGGTCGATCTCTTGATAAATCTCCGGATAAAGCATTTTGAAGGAAAGCTCTTCAAGTTCCCACTTGATGGTGTTCATGCCCAGCCGGTGCGCAAGCGGCGCGTAAATCTCGAGCGTCTCGCGCGCCTTCCTCTGCGCTGATTCACGCGGCACGTACTGCCACGTGCGGGCGTTATGAAGGCGGTCCCCCAGCTTAATCAAGAGCGTACGGATGTCTTTAGACATAGCCACGATCATTTTGCGAAGCGTCTCAGACTGCGCCGCCGCCCCGTACTTCACTTTGTCTAGCTTTGTCACACCATCAACGAGGAGTGCTATGTCCTGACCAAAATCAGCGCTGAGCTGTTCAAGTGTGTACTCGGTGTCCTCAACCGTGTCGTGGAGCAAAGCAGCCACGAGAGTTGGAGGGGTCATGCCGATCTCTGCGAGGATAGTTGCAACGGCGACGGGGTGCGTAATATACGGCTCGCCAGACTTGCGCATCTGCCCTTCGTGATACTTCTTTGCCGTTACGTATGCGCGTTCAATGACATCGGTTTCAGCCTTCGGGTGATAGGCCTTTACAGCACGGATAAGGGGCTCAATCTCGGGTGCGGTTGAGCGTCTGCGCGACCCGAACCACAGCAGGCTGGAGCGCACGCGCGAACCACTTACCGGATTAGCGCTGTCTGTGTTACCAGTATTCGACGTCATTCCCTCATGTTATCTCAAACACAAAATGATATTTGAAATTACTGTATGCCCGTCCCATGCGGGACGGGCATACAGTATTCGCTTGTGTTAGCGAAGAGTTAGAAAATCACTCCAGCCTCAACGGGAATTCCCTCGAGCTTAGCGCGCCCTCCAAGCTCTGAAAGCTCCAGTAGAACGTTCACCTCAACGACCTCGGCCCCGCATTGCTTGATCAGTTCAACTGCTGCAGCGGAGGTTCCGCCAGTTGCGAGCACGTCATCAATGATGAGAACGCGACTGCCCTCCTTAACGGAATCAGGGCGGAGCTCCATACGAGCCTCGCCATACTCGAGGGTGTAGTTTACGCCAATCACAGGACCGGGAAGTTTCCCTGCCTTGCGCACCGTAATCATGCCCACGCCAAGAGCGGTGGCAAGCGGAGCAGCCAGGATGAAACCTCGCGATTCCAATCCGGCGATCGCATCCACGCGGCCGCGGTAGTGGTCTGCAAGCGCATCAATAAGAGCCTTGAAGGCCTCACCATTAGCGAGCAGCGGCGTAATGTCGCGGAAGAGAACACCCGGATCCGGGAAGTCAGGAATCTCCCGCAGATTGTCTTTGATAAGCGGTTCAATCCTGCTACGCAGTAGATCTTTACTCATTGCCCTTACTTCCTCTTCTTACGCTTTGGCTGTGCGGCCTGGCCCAGGTGGTGACCGGGCTTGAGGTTCGACGTACGTACGGTCTCAAACGTAGAGTCATTATCTGATGGGGCGGCGCCGACCTTCACTAGCTTATCCCCGCGCGCCTCTAGAACGCTCTTGGTGTGGCCACCGATGCGTTCGCGCTTGCCCTCAAGCATTACCAGTACGGCCGGCGCGATGAACACGGAGCTGAAAGTACCGACCGTCATGCCTACAAACAGGGCGAGCGAAATATCAGTCAGTGTGCCCGCACCAAGCAGGAAGGATCCGAGGAACAGAATAGACCCAACGGGCAGGAGCGCGATGATAGACGTGTTAATAGAACGCACGAGCGTTTGGTTAACCGCCAGGTTTACTAGCTCACCAAACGTGTAGCGGGTTTGCTTTGTAACGTTGCGGGTAAGCTCGCGCACACGGTCAAACACAACCACGGTGTCATACAGCGAGTACGCAAGAATCGTAAGGAAGCCAATTACCGTAGCCGGCGATACTTCCACCTGGATAAGGCTGGAGAATCCAACCGTTAGGAAAACGTCGTGAAGTAGCGCCCACAGAGCGGACAGCGACATCGTCCAAGAACGGAAGTAGAACGCCATCATGGCGCCCACGAGAACCAGGAAGATCACGAGCGATTGCAACGCCTTCTTGGTCACATCTGCACCCCAAGATGGACCGATGTTGGTTGCATCAACGTCACTTTCAGAAATGCCGTAAGCCTGCGCCAACGCTGCTCGAACAGTAGCGGTCTTATCCGCACCGATGTCCTGGCTTTGCACGCGCAGTCCGTCGGTGCCAAGCTGAGAGACCTTAACCCCTTCGCCTACGCCGTTGGCCTTCATCACGTCGTACGCGAGCTGCTGCTCGGTGGTTTGTACGTGCGCGAGGGCAAACTGAGATCCGCCGCGGAACTCGATTGACGGGTTGAGCCCGCGAACCGTGATCAAAAGGATCGATATCAAGATCACCACTGCACCCGTGGTGAACCAAACCTTACGGTTCTTAATGAACGGGTAGGATTTCTCTCCCGCATATAGGGCATTGCCCCATGAAGCCATACTCATTGTTACTTCCCCTCCTCTTCCGTGGAGGCATCCTCGGCGGTGTCAACCACTGCCGCCTCGGCTTCCATCTTTGCCGCTTCTTCAGCCTCACGACGCTGCTGTGCAATCGACTTACGCCCCGGCTGGTCCGCGCTCTTTGCGTGCTTCTCATTTCGCTTCGGCTCACGGAAGCGGCCTCGGCCTGCGTAAATCGCGGCAGACTTAGCGCCCAGGTGCTCCGGATCAAGACCGGAGAGCTTGTGACCACCGCCAAAGAACTCGGTGCGAACGAGGAGTTCCATAAGCGGGTGGGTGAACCACAGGATGATTGCAAGGTCGACGAGGGTGGTCAGGCCCAGAGTGAATGCAAAGCCCTGCACGCCGCCAACTGCCAAGAAGTAAAGGACCGCAGCAGCCAGGAGGTTCACGAGGTCAGAGACGATAATCGTGCGCTTTGCACGATCCCAGCCTTCGCTCACTGCCGAAACCAGCGGGCGTCCGCTCCGCACCTCATCGCGAATACGTTCAAAGTAGACGATGAATGAGTCTGCGGTAATACCAACCGACACGATCAGACCGGCCACGCCAGCCAGGGAGAGTCTGTATCCCATGAGCCATGAAAGGAGCGTGATGAGCGTATAGACGATCACACCCGCTGCAATGAGCGAGCCGCCTGCAAGTATCGACAAGCCGCGATACTGCCAGATCAGGTACAGCAACACGAGCACGAGGCCGATGATGCCGGTTAGGAGGCCGGTGCGCAGGTGGTCTGCGCCAAGCGTTGCGGAGATACGTTGCTCGGACTCAACCGTGAAGTTAAGCGGGAGCGAACCAAACTGGAGCTGATTAGCCAAAGCGCGGGCCGAATCTGCGGTGAAGTTACCTTCGATAAGCGCCGAACCATTCGGAATAACGCTGTTCATGCGAGGGGCGGAAATCACGTTGCCGTCCAACACCACTGCGAAGCGGTTACGCGTGGGATCAACCGATTGTAGATCTACCAGACGCTTGGAGACATCCGCGAAGATGTCAGTACCTTCCTTGTCGAACTGAAGCGAAACAATCCACTTACCTGTGGATTGGCCCTGCTCATTTCGGTTCATGCCCGCCGTTGCAGAAGTTAGGTGAATACCTTCAAGATCAACCGGGCCGAGAATGTACTTCTCGTTTCCCTCAACATCGCAGGCAACCAGTGGTTGCGCCGGATCGTCAACCGATCCCTTCGCGCGCTGTTCGGGCGCCTTACAGTCCGTGGTAAAGAAAGTATGCAGAACCTGCTCGGTAACCCAGTTCGGATCCGAATTATCCTTCGGCTCAGCCACCGGCTTATCGGAAATCTCGCCGTCCTTGTTCGTATCCGCGAGGGTATTAGCAAGCTCTTCCGGTGTCAGCTGCGACAAATCCGGTCCCTCAGCAGCCGTAGGCTCGGCCTGTTCTTCTGCGGGCTCAGTTTCTGAGGGCTGCGCGCTGGGGTCAGTCACGTTCTGATCCGTGCCTTCCCCCGATTGAGCGTTCTTGTATTTCTCCGGGTCAACAACCGCGGGATCACCCGCAGCAAGGACCGGACGGAACCTCATAACTGCAGACGAGCGCACGAGGTTCAAAGTTTCCTCGCTAGGCTCACCGGGCAGCGCCACAACAATGTTGCGCCCCGCCTGGCTCGTGATCTCAGCCTCAGCAACGCCGGATGCGTCAATACGTTTGCGGATGATCTCGATAGCCTGATCCAGGTCCTCCTGAGCGACGGTGACATCCTTAATGTCCTCGCCCTCTTGCGGAGTAGGCGTCAAGATCAGCTGCGTACCACCTTGCAAATCGAGTGCAAGGCCGGGCACCATGCTCGCACTACCGCGTGCAGACCCAATTCCGAGCGTTATTAATGCAATTATTATGAGGATCCCAAGGCTCATCAACTTACGCCCGGGTCTACTCGCTTTCTTAGCCACTTTGGTTCCTTGTTATTTTCTTGCGCCTAAAACTGGCACCTAGTTCTCTTCGCGAGGCTTATCCGACTTAGTGAAGGAGTCATCCCAAATGTCCTCGGCGTCCTCTTCGCCGCCGTCCGTATCCTGCACCGGCGCTTCTGGCAAATCCTCTTGCACAGGTTCCACAGCGGCCTCTTCTTCGGGCTGTGCGGTGATCTCGCCCACCTCGTCTACGTTCTCGTCATCACCCGCAAGAGTGGACTCAAACGGAGGCTCAGCTGCCATCGCGATAGCGCGGCGATCCCAATATGTTTCGTCACCGCTCGGCGACTGCAGAATGTAAACGTCACCATCAATATCCGACACGATGCCGTAATACCCAGAAGCGGTACGGACCCAAGAGCCAATGCCAATCTCGTCGTGCATCTTCTCGAGCTGCTCCTGCTGCTTCTTTCTTCCACGCGAAGACATAAACATCAACACAGCGAGCATGATGAGAAGGATGATCATGAATTCCAAGGGTCGACTCCTAAATATCGTTTGTATCCTAGGTGATTCTATTGTTATTGCCGCCCAAATGCACCCTTCTAGTACCCATAAGAAGTTCGCGTTTGGTCACATTCGCGCTTTTAACCGTCGAATAGCGTTCCCGGCTCTGGCGGGGTAAGTCCCATATGGTTCCACGCCTGAGCGGTTGCCGCTCTGCCGCGCGGGGTGCGAATCATGAAACCTTCCCGCACCAAGTAAGGCTCCGCCACGGTCTCAACAGTTTCCGGCTCTTCTCCAACCGTAACAGCCAGCGTTGCAAGCCCCACCGGACCGCCCCCAAAACGGCGCACTAACGCCTCCAACACGGCGCGGTCCAACCTGTCCAATCCCTGCGGATCCACCTCGAACAGTTCCAGGGCCGCCCTCGTCGACTCAAGATCAATATGCCCGTCGCCGTGTACCTGCGAATAATCGAGGACGCGGCGGAGCAGCCTATTCGCAATGCGCGGTGTTCCCCTGGATCTACGCGCGATCTCTGCGCCCGCTCGCTGATCCAAACGTGCACCAAGCAGGTTTGCCGAGCGTTTTACCACAAGTTCGAGTTCATCTGCCTCGTAGTACTCCAGGTGCGCAGTGAAACCAAAGCGATCGCGCAAAGGGGCGGGAAGCAGGCCGGACCTGGTGGTTGCTCCCACCACGGTGAATGGCGGGAGGGTGAGCGGAATTGACGTGGCTCCTGGACCCTTGCCCACGATAATGTCTACGCGAAAATCTTCCATTGCCAGGTAAAGCATCTCTTCTGCAGTGCGGGCAAGGCGGTGAATCTCGTCGATGAACAAGATATCGCCCTCCTGCAATCCGGACAGGATCGAGGCGAGGTCCCCAGCATGCTGAATCGCAGGCCCGGAGGTGAGCCGCAGCGAAGAGTTCATCTCGTTGGCCACAATCATTGCGAGCGTTGTTTTGCCAAGCCCGGGAGGGCCCGCCAACAAAATGTGATCGGGCGTCGTGTTGCGGTGATGTGCAGCAGAAAGAACCAGGTCAAGCTGCGCGCGAACCGTTTGCTGGCCAATAAAGTCTTCAAGTTGCTTTGGGCGTAGAGCGGCTTCTGCTGCGCGCTCTATATCGCCCGCGTCCGCGCCCACTATACGATCAGTATTCTCATCCACGGTTACCTCCCAGGTTTACCAGCGCGGCGCGCAGCATGTCGGAGGCATTCAAACCGCTGCCCGCAAACTGATCGACAGCAGCCTGAGCCTGCTGCTTTTGCCACCCCAAGCTCTGTAGCGCGGCAATGACTTCATCAGCAACCTCATCAGCCACCGGTTGCGGCTCCAAAGTAAGACCCTTCGCCGGCCCGAGCTTGTCACCAATCTCCAAAATCATGCGTTGCGCCGACTTCTTGCCGATGCCCGGAATCTTCTGCAGCATCTTCTCATCAGCCGCGGCCAAAGCGCCTCGTAACTCATCTGGCGTATACACGTTCAGTGCAGCAAGCGCAGTCTTCGGGCCAATACCGGAAACCCCTTGCAAAATATCGAACGCCTCAGACTCGTCCTCAAGGAGGAACCCAAACAGGGTAAGCGAATCCTCTCGGACCACCAGATTCGTATAGACATCCACGTCTTCGCCGCGGCGAATTTCAAGCAACGAGCGGCCGGGCATGTACACCCGCATACCGAACGCCCCTGCCTTAATCACGGCAAAATCCGGGCCGATCGACGCCACCTGCCCACTTAGCGAAGAGATCATTGTGCTCCTTTAGTCCTGCAACAACCCTAACGCTTACCCTGGACACGGGGATCAACCGCACCCTTACGGCGCGTTGTCGCGATCGCGTTTGCCCACTGCTGCTGAGCCGCAGTCATCTTCCCTCGAGCGGAGACGCCACCGGACAGTGACACATTAATATCACCATCCTGGCCGGCGCCCTGAAGCCCCGTACCGCGCCACGCGTGACAGATAGCGATTGCGAGTGCGTCCGCCGCATCGGCCGGCTTAGGCACCTTTTGCAACCCAAGCACGCGCGCAACCATATGCTGTACCTGCGCCTTACCGGCAGTGCCCGAACCTGTGACCGCCGCCTTCACCTCCGAAGGTGTGTGAATCGCGAGTGGCAACCCTGCCCTGCCCGCGCACAGCATCGCCACACCCATGACCTGCATCGTTGTAGTTACCGACTGGAGGTTATCCTGAGCGAAAACGCGTTCAATAGCCATTACCTCGGGCTCGTAGGTTTTTATTGCGAGGTCTATTTCATCCCCAATTTTTGCAAGCCGAAAATGTGTGGCCAGAGACTGCGAGCTACGGGCCACCCCAACGTGAACGAGGCTGGTACGACGCGCGGCATCGACGTCAACAACGCCGATGCCGCAACGGGTCAAACCCGGATCAATACCGAGTACGCGCACTACTCTTCCTCTTGGAATTCCTTTAGTACTTCGTCGGAAGCCGTGAAGTTGGTGTAGATATCCTGCACGTCGTCAGACTCTTCCAAAGCATCAATCATGTTCATGATCTTGCGCACGCCTTCAGCTTCCAGCTCCACCTTGGTGGAAGGCACAAAACCAACCTCAGCCGAGTTGTAGTCGATGCCCTCCTCCTGCAAAGCGGTACGGACGGCCACCAAATCATTTGGCTGGCACAAGATGTGGAATTCATCGCCCTCGACCTCTACCTCTTCAGCGCCTGCATCAAGCACGGCCATGAGGATCGAGTCTTCATCCGTATCGCCCTGGTTAGGCACCTCAATAATGCCCTTACGAGCAAACAGGTACGAAACCGAACCCGGATCGGCAAGCGAACCACCCGAACGCGTGAAAGCAACGCGCACATCCGACGCGGCGCGGTTGCGGTTATCGGTCAAGCACTCAACTAGAACTGCAACGCCATTGGGACCATAACCTTCATACATGATGGTTTCCCAGTCAGCGCCACCGCTTTCTTCACCCGAACCGCGCTTGCGCGCGCGTTCAATGTTGTCGTTGGGAACCGAGTTCTTCTTTGCCTTTTGAATAGCATCGTAAAGGGTTGGGTTAGCATCCGGATCGCCACCACCCGTGCGAGCCGCTACCTCAATGTTCTTTACAAGACGAGCAAAAAGCTTGCCGCGCTTCGCGTCAATTGCAGCCTTCTTGTGCTTGGTAGTTGCCCACTTTGAATGCCCTGACATGAAGAACCTCCCAAAACTGTTTTAACCGCTTAGTTACGTTTTATTGTACTCATCGATTTTAACGCAAGAACGCACGCCTTCGTTATCTCGCCATTTCGCCAGCAAGCGCGGCAACTGGCTGGGGAAAACATTCTCTCTCCCGCACAGCTCCATTACCTCGTCCACATGGAACCAGCGCATTTCATCTAGTAGGTTGCGCTCGTCGTTGCTCCAATGCGAATAGTCCAACTCCACCGCGGCCACGCGCGCTATAAAGAACTGTTCGATTTGCCTACGCGTGCGGTCAGCGAAGAACATTTTCGCATCCCTGCAGATGACCGGGCCTTCCAGATCACGCGCATCCAACCTGATGCCCGTTTCCTCAAAGCACTCGCGCACCGCCGCTTCGCGATGGCTCTCCCCCGCTTCTAAGCCGCCGCCCACCGTGAACCACCAGGAGTGACCCAAATCATTTGCATCATGGCCGTGCACAAGTAGCACGCGGCCCGCCTCGTCAATCAAAATGACTCGAGCCGCATGGCGAGTTGGTAATCCATCTTCACCAATCGGCCATTCGTACTCTTTTTCAAGCACGAGGAGCCTCATCGTCGAAGTCAAACGGTTCAGGCATTGGTGCGCGCCCAGCAAGGTGGAACATCCGCACGTCCGCCTGTGAACGTAGCCTTACCACCTGCGCTACCTGCTGATTATAAAAACGCCTTGCCGCGCGTAGTTCGAAGCCATTGATGCGCAGTTTTTGGGCAATCTGCGGATTCTCGCGCTCAACCTGGTCCCAAACCCGCACGAGCCAGGCTGAAATATCAGATTCGCTTGCTCCCGTGTGGTCGCTTTGCCCCGCCGGTGCAGTTGCAAGTAACTGTGCTAACTCGTCGGATGGGAAGTCCGCCCCAAAAGAACCATCGTTCAATGCGGTTTTGAGGATTTGCCGGCGGGTCTTCAAATGGTTGAACATGACCACTCGAGCCTGCTCCACCTGCCTATGCAAGCGGTCTACTCGCCGCGCTCGCGAAACCAGCCACAGTCCCACCAGCACAAGCAATACCAGGGTTACAGCCAAAACCTTTACTCCCACGGCTAATCCCTTCTGTTAGCAAAATACTGGCGCAACGAATCTATCAGCGTATCCGTGTTCTCCACCTCCACACTGGCAGTTCCAACCACGGTGGCGTATACCGCGAGGATCTTGTCCGTCACTACACCCCAGTCGTACATCTTCGACGCCTCGTGCCCCGTTTCGGCCAACCGGGCAGCCTCTTCAGGGCGGGCGAGGACGTCGTTAATAACCCGCGCTAAATCGGCCGAGTCAGCCGAAGTGAATAGGCGCCCCAGAGCTCCCCCATTGAGCACGAGGCGAAAAGCCTCAATATCAGAAGCAATCACCAGCGTCCCGGCCGACATTGCTTCAACCAGGACGATCCCAAACGACTCTCCTCCAGTTTGCGGTGCTATATAAGCAGTTGCCCCGTGATAGAGCGAGTTGCGAGTCTGCGGATCCACGTCCCCTGCAAACTCGACGTTGTCCGGGTACCTCTCCATCAGCTCGCGCACCGGCGCATCATCGCCGCGCCCGGCAATTATGAAGCGGACATTCGGATGCCGGGCCACAACCTCGTCTATTGCGCCGGCAAGCACGTGCAATCCCTTGCGCGGCTCATCGATGCGTCCAATCCAAAACAGGGTCGGGCGCTCCCGCGTGCCCTTCCACTTTTCAATATCGGGTGCATTCGCAAACGGCTCGCGGTAAACCCCGTTGGGAATGATGACCGCGTCACCGCCCTGGTGTTCAATGAGGGTTCTACGCGCCTCGTTGGACACCGCGATCCGCCCGCTAATGCGATCGAGTAGAGGCCGCAGAATGGGAACGGCCAGCTTCAACGACCTCGATTTCACCATTGAGGTGTGGAACGTGGCAACGATAGGGCTTTTCGAGTTCGCCAAGGCAATCAGCGAGATTGAGGGGGCCAGAGGCTCATGAATATGCACAACATCGAATTTGCCTTCTTCAAGCCACGCTTTTGTTTCACTCACTGCTTTGGGACTGAGAGACAACTGGGCAACCGAACCGTTGTAAGGCACCGAGTAAGACCCAGAGACCTTGCAAACAAATTCGGGAACATCGGCCTTTTCAACCGGGGCGAGCACACTTACCTCATGCCCGCGACGAAGAAGCTCAGTTGCAAGATCATTCACGTGATATTGCACGCCACCAGGCGAATCAAACGAGTACGGGCAAACAATCCCGATCTTCACTGCGTGTCCTCCCTCTTGGCACGCTCCCTGGCGCGAGCGAGCCGCGCGGGATCCAAATCCTCTACAAACAGCGGTTGCATCATGTGCCAATCCGCAAGGTTCGATCGAATGAGCGGCACAATAGCGTCCACCCAACGCTGTGTGTCAGCCGGTATGTCGCCGGTTACCTCTACCTGCCTGGCATGCAGGTGATAGGTTGCTTCCCGACCCGGCAGGCGGCTCATGTGCAGGGCAAATAGCGGAGCGTCCAACTGACTAGCAAGAGCGGCCGGCCCAGCCGCAACCAGCGCACTATGACCGCCAAAGTCTACTTCAATGCCGCTACCTGAAATATCGCGATCGGCAAGCAGAGGAACCATCACATGCTTGCCCCGTACGTATTCGCGGAGCTGCTCGAACACACCCCTTTTTGCAGCGAACACTTTCATGCCAAACGCTGCGCGGCTTTCCACAAAGTAGTCGAATAACTCCGGTGGTTCGAGCGCCTCTGCAACCGTAACGACCGGGGCAAGATGAAACGAGGCGAAGGCCGCAGCTAGATCCCAATTTCCCCCGTGGGTCATCGCGATAACGATAGGGCCGTCCTCTTGGGCAACCGCTTGAGCCAAATCGTCGTCAACAGACATACTTCGTGTAATCCGCGTTTTGCTCCACCCGGGCAGCGAGGGAGACTGAGCGAACATTTCAAAATAGGATGCAAATGCCTCGCGAATATGCGCGCTATCCAACGGCTTATCGCTAAGGCGCTGATGGTTTGCAATCAGTTGCTGCTTGGACTTGGAGTCAAATAACGAGGCCACAACGCCGCTACCTCGACCAAGACCCGCCGCTACCCGTGGGGGTACGTGTCCGAGCGCCTTAAAAGTCGTAACGAGGCCGTGGCTCACTTACCGCTCAGCTCCCGCTTCACAGCGAAAATGCGCTGAGCCACCGTAAAGAGTGAAGCAAAGGCAACCCAGGTGAGGGCGAGCGCCATGACCCAAAGCGGTAGCCCCAAGCCAACCAGGAACGCTCCCACAAGCCCAACGATTAGTCTGTCCGTACGCTCGGCAATACCCACCTTCGCCTGCGCGCCCACAGCCTCGGCTCGGGCTCGAGCATATGAAACCGTCACCGCGCCAATCATCGAAATGAGGCCAGCTATGAACGCCCAGGTTCTCTCCGAGGAAGGAGCGTAGTGCGCGGCGATCGCAAAAGTGAGGGAGCCGAACACGGCACCATCACTGAGCCGGTCAAGAGTGGAATCGAGGAAGGCCCCAAAGGTGGATGAGCTACCGGTCAGCCGCGCGAGAGTTCCATCAAGCGAATCTGCGAATAGGATAACTGCCAGCACGATTGGTCCGATTATCCATTGTCCAGTTCCTAGAAGGCCTACAGCGGCCGCGATAGAGAGGACTGTACCCACTACCGTCACTTGGTTCGGCGTGACGCCAAGGCGAGCGAGCACCTTGGCTGGCCCCGTGAAAACCTGCTTTACCAGTCCCCTACCATGATTTCCGAGCATTACACACGCTCCCAGTTTGCAACCAGAATCTGCCTCGCATCCTCAATCAGCTGCGGCACAGCCTTGGTCTGCCCAATCACGGGCAAGAAGTTCGCATCCCCCTTATACCGGGGTACAACGTGCTGATGCAGGTGCGCCGCAATACCTGCGCCCGCTACCTCGCCCTGATTCATCCCCAGATTGAAGCCCTGCGCCCCCACTGCCGTGGTGAGTACCTCCATCGCGCGCACGGTTAGCTCCGCAATCTCATTGCGCTCTTCCACGCTTATGTCCGGATACAGCGAAATATGCCTATAGGGGCATACCAGTAGGTGGCCGGAGTTATATGGGAATAGATTCATGAGGACGAACGCGTGCTCACCTCGATGAACAATCAGGCCCTCTTCATCGCTTAGCGAAGGCGCGCGACAAAAGGGGCAGTCGCAGCTACTAGTCGTTGCCGGCTTTTCTTCGCCCTCAACATACGCCATGCGGTGCGGCGTCCACAGACGCTGGAATGCGTCCGGGACCCCCGCAAACTGAAGTGAGCTTTCTACCTCCATCAGTTATTTCGCCGTTCCTTCACCGCTGTGACAATGCGTGCTACTGCCTCGTCAACGGGTACGTTGTTGTCTTGCGAACCATCCCTGAAGCGGAATGAAACCGCGCCGGCCTCTGCGTCCTCACCGCCCGCAATCAAAGTGAATGGAATCTTATCCTTCGACGCGTTGCGGATCTTCTTACCAAAACGGTCATCCGACTTGTCCACTTCTACGCGAATGCCTTGCGCACGGAGCTTGCCCGCGACTTCCTCCAAGTAGTCCGTGAAGACGTCGGCAACCGGAATCGCCCGAACCTGTACGGGAGCGAGCCACGCCGGGAAAGCACCCGCGTAGTGTTCAGTGAGGACAGCAAAGAAACGCTCGATGGAGCCAAACAGAGCGCGGTGAATCATCACCGGACGTTTGCGCGTACCATCAGCCGCCGTGTACTCCAGCTCGAAACGCTCGGGCAGGTTGAAGTCCAACTGGATCGTCGACATTTGCCAAGTGCGACCGATAGCATCCTTAGCCTGTACTGAAATCTTCGGGCCGTAGAATGCTGCACCGCCCGGATCTGGAACTAGATCCAAACCCGAAGCCGTAGCTACTTCTTCGAGCGTACGAGTTGCCTCTTCCCACGTCGCATCGTCACCTACAAACTTGTTCGGATCCTTCGTGGACAGCTCCAAGTAAAAATCATCGAGGCCGTAATCGCGAAGCAAGTCCAGTACGAACTCAAGGAGACCGGTTAGCTCATCCTTCATCTGTTCACGCGTGCAGTAGATGTGCGCATCATCCTGGGTAAACCCGCGCCCGCGCGCGAGGCCATGGACCACGCCCGACTTCTCGTATCGGTAAACCGTGCCGAACTCAAACAGACGTAGTGGGAGGTCGCGGTAAGAACGCCCCTTCGACGCAAAAATCAGATTGTGCATAGGGCAGTTCATCGGCTTCAGGTAATAGTCCTGCCCCTCCTTCACAACCTTTCCGGTCTCTTCATCAACAACCTCGTCCAGGTGCATAGCCGGATACATACCGTCCTTGTACCAGCTCAGGTGGCCCGACTTCTCAAAAAGCGCACCCTTGGTGATGTGCGGCGTGTACACGAAGTCATAGCCGGCCTCAATATGACGCCTGCGTGAGTATTCCTCCATCTCCATGCGGACAATGCCGCCCTTCGGGTGGAATACGGCCAAACCGGACCCAACCTCGTCCGGGAACGAGAACAGGTCAAGCTCGTTGCCCAGCTTGCGGTGATCACGCCTCTCAGCTTCCTCAAGACGGGTGATGTAAGCCGTCAGTTCATCCTTCGATGGCCATGCAGTACCGTAAATACGCTGCAGCTGATCGTTGGCCTGGTTACCCAGCCAGTAAGCGGCCGAAGTCTTCATCAACTTAAAGCCGTTTCCGATCAGCTTCGTATTAGGAATGTGTGGGCCGCGGCAAAGGTCGGTCCAAACCGTCTCATCCTTGCGATTGCGGTTGTCGTACATCGTGAGCTCACTGCCCCCGACCTCAACAGAAGCTCCCTCGGCGTCTGTATTCCCCTTTGATGAGATGAGGTGAAGCTTATACGGCTGATCAGCCAGTTCAGCCTCGGCTTCCTCTGCAGACACGACGCGGCGGCGGAAAACCTGGCCCTCCTTCACGATCCGCTTCATGCGCTTCTCGATCTCTTTGAGATCCTCGGGGGTAAATGGGTCTACGTTGCCGAAATCGTAGTAGAAGCCATCCTTGACCGGCGGACCGATTCCCAAGTTAACCTGCGGGTTGATGTCCTGTACCGCCTGTGCCATTACGTGCGTACACGAGTGACGCAAAATGGCCAAACCTTCGTCAGAGCTGATATCAATGCCTTCGACGGTAGCGCCCTGCGGAATCTCCAGGTACAGATCCTTAGCCTCGCCGTTTACTCGCATCGCGATAATCGTGCGCTGATCCTTGAAGAACTCCGTACCGGTGGTACCCGCCTCAAAAGAGACTTCTTCACCATCAATTTGCGCCCTGATTTCGGCCACGAGAACTCCTAATAATCTTCCAAACGAATTACTAGTTGTTATCGTACCGCGCTCGCACGGTCCAGTGTAAAAGGTAGCCGGCTATCGAACCTTGTTGAGGAGCTTTTCACCCAGGGCTCGCGCACCCGTATAGGCCCGTTTCCCCTGCTTCGCGATGCGCAACCCATCGTAAAGGACAGGATGAACTGGAAGATCCCATGCGCCATCGACCTCGGTCGCAGCCGCGGCGAAGCGACGCTTGTATATGCCGAGCTCATACAGTTCAGGGAACCGTGTTGAATCCACGCCCATGAGGTCAAGGCTAACGATGCCCTCTTTGCCCAGCTCCAGAGTTGTCCAGCAATCCAAGTACTCGCTGGCCAGCACTTGCCTACCCGCGCTAGAGTGCGCGCCATAGTAGGCTGCGGCTTCGCCGTCATTCATAACAACCATTACCCAAGCGACTATGGCACCCTCGTAGCGCACCCCGTACAGACGCGCGTGATTCGGGCGAAGCGCGTCCAGCATGTTCCAGTACACGCTGATCGGGTGAATCGAGAAACCATTTCGATTCGCCGTCTCTGCAATGACATCGTAAATCTCATTGAAAGCCTCGCGGTCAATATCGGTGAGGTCAACCGCCTGAGCTCCCCCCTCTTGCGCGCGTTTGAACGAGCGACGCATAGAGCGACGCCCCTCCTTAGGCATTGCGGCAAGCATTTTTTCCATATCGCCACCGCACGTGTCGATGAGGACCGTCCTGTCATAGGACATCGTATTAATCAGCTCTTTCAGATCCGGAGCCGAATACCTCGCGTGCAGGCGCACGAACGCAACCTTTGGATCACGTTTCTTGACCTCTAAGACAAGTGCCTCACGGAGCGCAGCCTCGTTGTCAGGCGACTGCGAACGCAACCAAACGGGGCCTTTTTTTGCCCACAGGAACTTCACGCCGCGAATATCGTGTTCAGTTAGGGAAATTAGTGCGATAGTCCGCCCGGATTTCACAAACTCATAACGACCGAAAACCTTGCGGCCAACCCGCGTTTCAAAATCGTCCCATGCACCAGATTGCTCGACTGGAAGAGGCTTCACGCCAGCTGCCTTAACTTTCATTTCTTCAGCCGAGATGCGAATCAACTCATACGTCATGGAACTCCCCGTCTACAGATGCTTCAACAATGCTACATGTTAAACCGGTTTGGAATAGCCCGTCGCAATAAGGCAAGGAAGGAGAAAGTATTGGTGGGCGATACTGGGTTCGAACCAGTGACCTCTTCCGTGTGAAGGAAGCGCGCTACCACTGCGCCAATCGCCCGAGGTGGGTACCGGATTCGAACCGGTGTATACGGCTTTGCAGGCCGCTGCCTAACCACTCGGCCAACCCACCAAAGTTGGATTACCAGCGACCTGGCCCCAACAGAGCGGATGACGGGACTCGAACCCGCGACCCTCACCTTGGCAAGGTGATGCTCTACCAACTGAGCCACATCCGCGTACTGGACGCACCATTTAGCACGTTGCTATTTGGTGCATGCGCTACTTTACGCGATTTATTTCAGTAGAACAAATCCGCGCAACAAGCCTAGGGCTCGACGATTAAAGACTGTAGAGAACTCAGCTTTGTGCTGCTTCCTTCTTCATCGAACTTCTTCAGCACTTCGTCGATTGGTGTCTCGTCCTTACCGGGGCGAGCTGCCAGTAGTGCCCACAAAATGCATGCCAAATCGATGATTTCTTGCATGAACGCGCCAACTACAGCCGGCATCATGCCGGTTGCACCGATCAACATGAGGATTATCGAAAGGCCCACGCCAATACCAATCGCTTGCATGGCAACCCTCATTGTTCGCTTACCGATGGCGACAGACCTCGCGGCACGGTAAATGTCATCAAGCATCACAACCACATCGGCAGATTCAGAAGCAGCGGATGAGCCTCGCGCCCCCATTGCGATGCCAACATCTGCAACTGCTAGGACGGGAGCATCGTTAACACCATCGCCTACCGCCGCAACCGGATGTTTAGCCGATTTCACTGCGTCAACTTTCTGCTTGGGAAGCAGGGAGTAGCGGACCTCATCAATACCAACCATGCCGGAAATGGATTTCGCAGTTTCCTCACCATCACCGGTAATCATCATGACGTGTTCTACGCCAAAGTCTTTGAAAGCTGCAACCGTGGTGGCCGCGTCTGGACGCACCTTATCTTCCAGGCTAAACGCGCCCGCCCACTTACCATCAACGCGCGCGTGGACCAGTATCTGCCCAGAATGGAGCTTCACTTGTTTCATGCCATCACTTAGCCACGAACCAGAGCCAACCTCTACCTTGTGACCAAGTACCTCTCCAGTAACACCCTTGCCGGTTGTCTCGGTAACGTTTTGCGCTAAAGGCACCTGAATGTCCAGCTGTTTTGCAGCCGCAACAATCGCAGAAGCAAGGACGTGTGCGGAGTAGCTTTCAACGGCAGCAACCATGGAGAACAGTTCTGCCCCGTCAACACCCTCCGCCACGTAAATGTGAGAGAGCTGCGGGTCACCAAAAGTAAGAGTGCCCGTCTTATCCATTGCAACCGTGTTGATTTTTGAAAGGCGCTCAAGCGTGCCCGAATCTTTGATAATGATGCCTTCCTTCGCCGAACGGTTCATGCCGCCCAGGAATGCGACCGGCGCCGCAATGAGGAGCGGGCACGGCGTTGCTACAACGAGCACCTCAGCGATGCGAACTACGTCGCCCGAAATCCAGTAGGCAATGCCAGCAATGATGAATGCGAACACGGTGAATGGAACCGCAACCTTATCCGCCAGGCGCACCGCCGGCGCCTGAGAATCCTGCGCCTGTCGAACAAGCTCAATGATCTTTTGATACTGCGACTGTGCTGCAACCGCTGTAGCGGTCATAATGATCGCATCCGCGCCATTAACGCCGCCAGAAAGCAGCTCATCTCCCTTGCGGCGTTCCACCGGAAGAGGCTCTCCAGTCAGCGAGGATTCCTCAGTCAGAGCAAAATCGGACTCCAATACGCCATCCACTGGCACCACTTCACCTGGACGTACAAGCAGGCGAGCACCGAGTTCAACTTCTTCGATCGGCACGTCCTTGGGCACCCCGGCGTCATCTAATACATGGGCGACGGTAGGCGCGCCCTCCAAGAGACCCGTTAGCTGGGACCTCGCTCTATTGCCGGCGAAGTCTTCCAACGCCTCACCGCCCGAAAGCATGAGGCAAACGATCAGGGCGGCCCAATACTCGCCCACCAAAACCGTGGAGGTTATCGCAGTTATGGCCAGAAGGTCTACGCCCCAGGCGCCTCCCATGATTTCCTTGACCATGTCCCACGCAAGAATCAGGGCCATCACAAGAGCGAACGCGGATACGTACCAGCGCACCCAGCCCACATTGCCAAGCTCAAGGAGGCCGGCCGTTACACCAACAAATAGCGTTGCACCAACTTGCGGGTACGACTTGAAGAACTTAAAAACGGAATGCATAGCCACATTGTCATATACGAAAATCTGGCTTTCTAGCATGAGTAGGCTGTCCTAACTATCGCAGGAGCCCTCTGCAAACAGCGGGTTCTGTAATTAAGAATCGGGTGCCCGGTAGATACCAGGCACCCGATTCATTTGGCGTCGCTACGATTCACGCCGCATACATACCGTTACTGCGCGTTCTTCCTCCGAACGACAGTGAGAACCGCTCCTGCTACAAGCAGAATCACTGCAGCAGGCCACAGGGGCGCTACACCGGTCTTTGGCAGATGCGGAGTAGGCGGAGTGGTTGGCTCAGTGCTCGGCTCTGTGGTTGGAGGAGGCGGAGTCTTGTAGTTCTTGACGCTTACGTCTACAGGAACCGCCACGGGATTGCCCTCATCGTCCTGTTCAGTCTGCAAAGGAACCTCAAATGGAGTGTACTCATTCAGGATCTCATAATCCTTAGGGGCACTAATTTCGCGCGCAAAGTAATTGCCCGGCTCCAGGGCAGGTTCTCCTTCGGGCGTAAACGTACCATCTGCTCCAGTGGTAAACGAACCATCTGCGTTAAAGCCTTCTAGCACGACCTTGCGAACCAGCTTGGTTTCGCAGTTGGCTGGGGCGGTATTGAGCATCTCCTGTAGTTCACTCGGTGAGGACGGGGTGCGCACCGGGCAAACGGTAATCTCTTCCGTATTGGTCAAATCTGGTTCAACACCACAGGGGGATGGTTTATCGTTGACCAGCTGATATAGCTCAAAGTGTGCACCTGCCAGAGCGGTGCCGTCCCCATCCTGCTTAGAGAGCTTGAACGTGCCCGGATTCTTCTTGTAGGTAAAATACATGTGCTGGGTCTCTACGCCCGGCGTCTTGTGATACGACAGCTCGAAGTTTGGCGCCTCGGACTTAACATAACCAGGCATATCCATGCGCCCGTCTTTAAGGATAGGCAGGTCGTTGTCAACGTATGTATAACCCGGGATATCCTTCCTCACGGACTCAAAAGTCGGCTTGTAAGGAATGTTCTTTTCCCCGTAGGGCATGAACGTTTTCGACTCACTATCCCAATTCATCATTGTCAAACCCGAGAGCGACGTCCAGTTTCCTGGTTGCCCTACGTAAAACTCGTACGGGTAACGCGCTAGTGCATAATTCCCAGATCCATCTTGGAACTTAACTTCTCCCGGATTCTCCACTACCCCAGCTAACTCGGGGTAGATGTCGGTGATGCTCTGCTGCGCCATCACAGGCTCTAGCAGCTGATCTTCCAAACATGTAATGGTGGTGTAAGTAGATCCCTCGATCGGGCCGGACCAGAATGACTGGCGTCGATTCGGAATTTTTGCCTCTTCGTCGACATTCTGTACCGCACGGTATTCAGAATCGAGAACATAGCGATAGTCGGCGTAGGCTGGAATGCTCACGTACAGGCCGTTTGCCTTTGCGCCAATCGAACCACCTTGCGTATCGCCAGTAGAACCGGTACCAATAGACATACCCGCATGATCTCCATCGGCAGGCAGGTAAGCGTCCCACTGGAACGTGTGTTCCTCATCGTTATAAAATTCGTCGTCGAACACTACGTGCACTGGTTCGAAGAAATCTCGCGGGTTATTGTTACCCAGGTGCCTCCATGACCCGTCGTTGTTCTTCACGACCACGCTATCTTGACTGGATGGGTCATATTTTTCGGCTGGTACCGGTTTGCCGTCCATCGTGAAGTTCTCGACCGGCTTCCAGGTATAAGGATCGTTGTCACTTCTTCTGGTGTACTGCCACGTCACGCCAAGGCGAAAATTAAGCGTTGGAGCCATGTCCGGATCAACGGTGTCGTATTTAAACTTCATCGTGGTGCGCACGCCATCACATGGATTAAGTTTCGCTCTGAAACCAAAGTGTGAAAGCCGCGTAACTTCGTTCTCATCGGACCTTATACAACCATCGCCCGGATCGCCCTGCTTCCAGTTTTTGTCAACCTGGCCGTGGATCCACTCAAAGCTCAAGTCGTAGTCAGGGAACGGTCTTTCAGCTGCCTGTGCGGGAGCAGACGAAATGGTATTAAAAACCAAAAGCGTCACGAATAGCATCGCACTCAGCGCCAGTGCGACCCCTCGTTTTAATACTAAGAATCTTGAATCAGTCAAGGTCTTCACCTTCAAAGTGTTGCGGACACATCTGAAGTAGCCAAGATTCCAGATGATGTCCGTGTACGGATGGGTACAATAGGACTATATGCCTATACAGGCAGAAAACAAAGCAAAACGAGAAAAGCGGCTCCTTCGGGCCGCTTGGATGGTGGGCGATACTGGGATCGAACCAGTGACCCCTTCCGTGTCGAGGAAGTGCGCTACCGCTGCGCCAATCGCCCGAGCGGATGACGGGACTCGAACCCGCGACCCTCACCTTGGCAAGGTGATGCTCTACCAACTGAGCCACATCCGCGTA
>OIFD01000040.1_pt1 | contig 145873 bp, 137 predicted proteins | sample 1582021 | NCBI WGS metagenome assembly OIFD01 (sample SAMN07501059, study PRJEB24779) | human gut metagenome | isolation source: stool | host: human infant | place: USA: Pittsburgh, PA | reverse complement strand
ATGTTCCTGTTACGTGTTCGTCTGCTCCTTTGATTGTTGCAGTTTCTTTATCCCACGCTTCAAATGTCCATGTTCCTTTGTTCACTTCATCTTTTACTGGAGTGAATTCTTTTGGTGATGGAACTGATTTACCATCTGCTAGATTTTCTACTGTTTTTGGTAGTTGATCTTTTACGCCTTGTGGTAATTCACTTGGTGTTCCTGCTTCTTTTGATGGTTTAAATTCGTAGTCTACTTTGTATTCTTTTGGTTGTACTGGTTTGTATACGTATGTTACGTGTTGGTCACCTTTTTTAACTTCTCCATTTGCTGGGGCAGAATCTTTTGCCATTTCAACAAATTCATATCCGTCAAATGTTTTTTGTTCAGTTGTATATTTTGTTCCAACTTCTGCATTTACTAAGACTTCGCTTTCTTTTTCAAGTACTTTTCCGTCTTCTGTTACGTATTTTACGTATACGCTTCCTGTTTCTGGTTTAGGTTCATCTTTTGGTGTGAATTCCCATGTTCCTACAAAGTGTTCGTCTTTTCCATCGATTGTTGCATTTGTTCTGTCGTAGCCTTTGAATGTCCATGTTCCTTCTGCTGTTGTTACTTCTTTTTGTGCTGGTTCTGTTGGTACGACTGTTGTGCCATCTGTTTTTCCTGTTTGTTCTTTTGGCAATAATGCTTTTACTTCGTCTGGTAATTCTTTTCCAGTTGTTCCTGATTTGAATTCGTGAGTTACTTTGTGTTCTTCAGGTTTTGGTTCTTCATCTTTTGTGAATTTCCATGTTCCTGTTACGTGTTCGTCTGCTCCTTTGATTGTTGCAGTTTCTTTATCCCACGCTTCAAATGTCCATGTTCCTCCATTTGCTTTATCTTCTACTGGAGTGAATTCTTTTGGTGATGGAACTTCTGTACCATCTGCTAATTTTTCTTTTGCTTTTGGAAGTTGGTCTAATACTCCTTGTGGAAGTTTGTCTGGTGTTCCTTCTGCATCTGATGGTTTGAATTCATAGTCTAATTTGTATTCTTTTTCTGGAACAATACCTGCATCTACGTCTGTAATTTCTCTATTTGCTTCTAATTTAATTACATCTGTTTTTCCTGATGCTGGATCTACGTTTGAATCTTTATCAACAGTACCTTGTCCCTTTGTTGTAAGACTTTGTTTTTCATTTGGAACTACTTGAACGACATAGTCTCCTGCTGCTAAGTTTTCAAATTTTTAATTACCATTTGCATCTGTAACTTGGTCTTTTACTTCGTTTCCATTGAAATCTTTTGCTGGATTTCCATCTTTATCAAGAAGTTTTACAGTTACTCCTTCAACTCCTGCTTCTCCAGCATCTTGAATACCGTCTTTATTTTCATCTAACCAAACTTTATCTCCAATAGATGATGGTTTTTGAAGTCTTAATGAAGTTCTAAATAAATCCCAGTTTTGATCTCCATTAAACCATTGTCCACCAATATGAACACTTTCAGTGTTTATTACGTTCATACCATTGATTCCATCTCCGTTAGCTGGATCTCCTCCGATCTGATTTGCAAAATATGAAGGGTGCGTACCATACTCTTGTCGTGAGAAATCTGAATATGGTGTTGCTTGATGGTATAACTTAAAAGTAACTTTATCAAATGTTCCCTTTAATTTAACACTTCCTGTTCCTGCTGGTGCAAGTGCGGGGCTGTTTACATTATACTGATTTCCATAACCATCTTTGAATTGAATCCAATTGTATCCACCATTATCCACTACTGCTCTTGTGTGCGTATTTCTGTCTTTTACTTGAATAATGTTATTATCCACAACTAGATTTGAATTTGATGCTACATTTTCTAAAGTAATTCCTTCAGTTGCAAGATGTAGATTGGTGCTGTTAAATGAACCCAAGCCTACAAGAATCATTCGTCCATTGGAAACGTATGAACCAACTCTACTTACATAGCCACCTAACCCTGATAAGTCTAATATTGGATCTGTAACTTTTCTATCAAATTTAAAAGTTACACTACCTACTTCATATTCTCCATCAGCGTTGTATTTTTACCATGATCCTAATGGTCCACCACATCCATTACTTGGTTGGGTATTCATACCTAAAGCAGGAATAGATGCTGGATCTGGATTTCCATAAAACATATCCTCTGTTGCTCCATAGGCTGCTTGGTTATTTCCGTTAGCAGATAAGTAGGATGCTCCCTTATTTCTATCAGCTTGTTTAACAAATGTTGCTGTTACTCCTATGCTGCCAATTGTAGCTTTACCTGTAGAATAGGCTTTATTACCATTTTTAACTGTATACTCAGTTGTTATATCATCTGACATAGTCCATCCAGTATTTACATCAAAATCACCTTGACCTATCTCTGCAAATACACTAAGTTTATCTGTTGCAAATACTCCCACTATCATGAGCATTAAAATAAGCAACGAGATTATTTTTTTGTTTTTTCTCACTTTAGTCCTCCTTATGGTATTGCAATAAATTTTTACCACAATATATTGCTTGCTGTCTCTACTGTTCTAGATTAAATTTCTAAAACATTATATATATTATATTTGTAAAACCAAATATCAAACCTCCTTGTTTTTAAAAATGAATTCACCCACCTAAGCTAATTTTACTACATTATTCAATGTATATAAAAGGTTCTTCTAGTTTTTTTGTACATAAATCAGTTTTTTTGTTATATTAATAATTTTTATCAAATATTGTAAAATTTATATAAAAAATTCCCACTAAAAAAGCAAGTGGTCTTTAACACTTGCTTTTTTTATTTCCTAAACTTTTTTTAAATCTTAAATCTAATTTTATTCGTTTGACTTTAATGCATCTATAGCCTTTATCTTCTTTATCTTATAGTGGAAGATTATCATTATGAGGGTATTTACAAGGGCTGTTATTATTCCTGCCAGGATAAAAGGTCTTGGGCTCAAGTCTTCTGGCAGCATGGCCATAAAGGGAACTACTATTTGTAGGACAGAGTAGTGAAGGATTTTTCCAACTCCCAGTCCAATTATGATTCCTATTATTGCCAAGATATAGGTTTCCTTGTAAATGTATGATGTCGTCTCTCTTGGATAGAAGCCAAGGACTTTTATTGTTGAGACTTCTCTTATTCTCTCTTCGATGTTTATGTTTGTGAGGTTGTAGAGGACTACGACTTCTAAAATTGTTGTCACTATTAGGATAATTATCTCAACCTTAGTTATTGAAAATAAGAATTGATTCAATACATCCTTCATAACACCAACATTTCCTATATTAAATACTGACTTCTTTTCTATTGTTGATTTTATAAAGGCATCCTTGTCAAAGCCTTTAGGAACTTTTATTAGGTCTGTGTTGGACTTGAAGTCCGATCCTGTTACTTTTTCAAAGTAGTCCCTATCCATGTAGACGTTGTGACCGAGATAAAATTCGCTGATGCCAGCAACTTCTACTTCGAATTCATTTCCATAGACGTCTCTAATTTCTAGTGGTTCACCAACTTTTAACTTCTTGAGCTTGGATAATTTTTCTGTAATTATGACACCTCTATTTGGAAGTTCTAATTTTTCCTTTGTATCCTTGTCAAAAAGTGAGACGTAGTTTTTGAAATCTGCCTTGTCCCTTGGAACTATAACATTTACTGACTGGTCAATTTCTTTGTAGTCAACTGTAAATAATTCTTGATAGGACTCTGTGTAGTCCAAGTTTTTCTCTGCCAAGGACTTCTTGTATTCTTCGTAAGAGTCTTCATCTAGGTCCTTGTCATATAAAATTGACAGGTCGTACTTCAAAATATTTTTAAATTGTAGGGTCTCAACGTCCTTTACTGATTCAGATATACCAAATCCAAGTACTAAGAGGGCTGCACAACCCATTACTCCCACCACTGTCATGAACATCCTCTTTTTAGACAAGAAGAGATTTCTCGCTGTTACCTTGGCTAAAAAGCTCATCCTATCCCAGATAAAGGGAATTTTTTCCAAAAGAATTCTGTTCCCCTTAGAAGGTGCCTTTGCTCTTAAGAGATGGGCAGTCTTTTCATCTAGATTTTTATTTACAGTTATCATGGCAGCCACGCTTGTAAATAAAAATCCAATGGCGATGGCGAAGATAACTCTTAGTGGAAAGATATTTATTAATAGTTTATTTTCAAAAATTGTCTTTGTCGAGTAGGCGTTTCCAATTATATAGGTCAAAATGTAGGAACCTGTGATTGCTCCCAAGGTCCCACCGATTAATGATGCAAGTGACCCATAGAGGAAGAACTTCCTTCCAATTTCTTTCTTGGTATAGCCAAGGGCCTTGTAGGCTCCAATGACAAGCCTGTTTTCGTCGACCATCCTAGTCATTGTTGTGAAGCAAACTAGGAGGGCAATGGCAAAGAAAAATATTGGGAAGATAAAGGAAAGGCCGTCAACTCTCTTTGCGTAGTCAAGATAGGTGTTGATGTCTTGCGACAAGTGCCTTGGTGTAATTGTGTAACGAGGTTGTTTAATTAAGCTGAGATACTTTCTTCCATCGGCAATTTTTTCTCTTGCATCAGAAATTTTTTCTTCAGCCTCTTGGGACTTGTCTTGGTATTCATCTTCGCCCTTTTTCAAGTCTTTTTCTGCCTTGTAGAGTTTTGACTTGGCATCATTTAACTGGTCTTTACCAGTTTTTAATTCTTCATCAAGTCTTTCTTGGCCCCTGTCCAGTTCATCTCTTCCAGACAAGTATTTTTCCTTGGCTCTCGAAAGTTTTTCCCTGCCTTCCACGTAGTCCTCATATTTTTCTTCGTATTCTTTTTTGCCAGACTCATAGTCAGCAGTCCCCTTATTTAATTTTTCTTCTGATTCATTTAATTTATTTTTTGCCTTTTCTAATTCTTCTCTGGCTTCTTGAAGTTTTCTCTTGTTTTTCTCGATTTCATCCTTGCTCTTGGCATATTCGGCCTCTCCCTTTTCTGCCTCAGCAATCCCATCTTCAAGTTGCCTCTTTCCCTCTTCAATTTGCTTCTTGCTGGCATCAAGAGTGGCCCTGCCGGCCGCAAGTTTCTTTTCATTTTCTTGGATAGTAGCAATACCAGCCTTGCCTTCCTTTAATTTTGTCTTTAAGTCAGACAAGTTGCCTGTGATTCCACCAGGGACTTCCTTATTTATTTCTTCCACTGCCTTGTCAATTTCTTCCTTTGATGTCTTTAGGAAGTCCAACTTTCTATTTAAGTCAGCCTTATTTTTTTCCAGTTCAGATTTTTTTCCTTCAAGACCTGCAATTTGTCCCTCTATATTTTTTCTATCTTCATCAGATAGGTCGGGATTATTTAAAGAATTTTTTAAGAAAGAAATTTGTCCATCAATTTGTGAAAGACCACTATCGACTTGCTTTATTTGTGAAGAAGTTTTTGCAATTTCATCTTCTATTGTTGGAAGTTTTTTTACAAGGTCTTCTCCAGCTTCCAAGGCCTTGTCTAGGGCATAAATTTTTTCCACAGCATCTTCATAGGAAGAAGCCCCCATTTGGGAAACTAATTTATTTTTACCAGCTTCAAGTTGAGCTATCCCAGCCTGGTAGTCTCTTTCTCCCTCTTCATACTTTTTCATACCATCAGCAAGTTTTTTTCTCGATTCTTCGATTTTATCCCAGCCATCATCAAGCTTTTTTCTTCCATCAGCTAGCTGGTCTTCTCCCTGTCTTAGGGCTTTTTCTGAAGCTTCCACTTCTCCAAGTCCTTTTTGGTACTTTTCCTTGCCCTCTGTCAGCTTCTTTCTTCCAGAATTTAATTCAGACTTGGCATCATCAAGTTTCTTCTTGCCATCAGATAATTTTTCGTAGCCATCGATTAACTTTCTCTCACCGTCATCTATTTCCACAGATGCCTTATAAAGCTTGTCCCTATTTTTAGAAATTTCTGACTCTGCCTTGTCCTTTTCCTCATTGTACTTTTCAAGGCCTTCCTTGTAGTCGGACTTCCCCTTGTTGAGGTCTTCTCGCCCCTTGACTAGCTTGTCCTTTGCATCAGAAAGCTTAGTTTCTGCATCGGTAATCTTTCCCTCTGCGTCAGTGATTTTATCTGAGATTTCTCCCTGGATTGAGGCAAGTCTTTCCTTGGGTCTAGACTTCAAATCAATTTTAAGGGCCCTCTTCTTCTTGTCCATGTAGTCAACATAGTCCTTGTCAGAAGTTTTTAAACCCTCAGTCCCCAAGAATTTTATCTTGGCAAGAGTTGGATCACCAGAAAAGTTGCCATCGTCGATGTAAGCAAAGTAGGAAATTTGTCCAAAACCTCTTTCAGAATACGTTGCATTGTTTTCTTGGAGAAAGTCCAGGGAATTTGCAAAGCCAACAACCTTAAAAGAAAGTCTCTTTAGGTCATTGTCCTCATCATCGTCGTTGTCTTCTTTAAAACTTATTGTGTCCCCAATTTTGCTCCCAGCCTTTTTCATTCTGGAGTCCAAAATAATTTCATCAGGTCCTTCAAGGTCTCTTCCCTCAACTATTTCTGGTTTGGAAATTTCATAGGGCATGTTTAAAACTTTTATAACAGTTGGGTCTCCCTCAAGAAAGACATCCTTGTCGTAACCGTATTCAAGCTCCTTGATATCCTCTTGGTCCTCGATAATTTGCCGGTCCTTAGCTTCAAGTCCAATGGGAACGGAAACCTTTAGGTCCTCTTGATTTAATTTTTCAATTTTATCATCAATTGTGTTCCTCATAACCTTGCCTGTGGAAATAAGTCCAATCAAGACAAAGACTCCGAGGAAGACAATTATCATTATTGAAATAAATCTCGGTAGAGAATTTTTTATCTCCCTGAGATTATCCTTGTCGCGAGCTTTCACCCTCCACCTACCATTCTATATCCATTATGTCCCTTGGGTCGTCGTTGATAAAAACATCCTTGACCTTGGCGTCAGAAATTTCAATTAGCCTGTCTGCAGAATTTTTAATTGCAGAGTTGTGAGTTATTAGGACCACAGTTGTGTCCGTTGTCCTAGTAAGGTCCTGCAAGAGCTTTAAAATTTGCTTGCCTGTTTTGTAGTCAAGGGCACCTGTTGGTTCATCACATAAGAGGAGCTTTGGATTTTTCGCAATTGCACGGGCTATTGATACCCTTTGTTGCTCTCCACCAGATAATTGTGACGGGAAGTTGTCCATCCTATCTCCCAGACCAACAGATTTTAAAACTTCAACTGGGTCCTTGGCATTTTTTACAATTTGACTTGCAAGCTCAACATTTTCAAGAGCTGTCAGGTTGGGAATCAAATTATAAAATTGAAAGACGAAGCCCATGTCGTAACGTCTGTAAGTTGTCAGTTCTCTTTCCCTATATTTCGCAATATTTTTCCCATCAACTAAGAGGTCACCAGATGATGCCGTGTCGAGACCTCCTAAGATATTTAGAAAAGTTGACTTGCCGGCACCTGATGCACCTAGAATTATTGCAAACTCATTTTTTTCTATTTCAAAATTTAATTTATCATTTGCCATGACAGACCTTTCGCCAATCCTGTAAACTTTTGAAAGGTCCTTAACTTCGATAAAAGCCATAATATCACCTGGGCTTATTATATCAAAAAATATATTTTTTTTAATCATTAAGTCTGATTTAAATGTTTTTAGCTTTTATAATTTTTTGTTTATTAATTAAAAAGCAAATCTTTTGTTGTAAGAGATTATTTTATTTTGTATGCTTATATTATAAGTAAAAATTATTATATGTATTTTAAAGATAAAGGTGATTTAGAATGAATGACAAAAGCAAAAAAATTTTAAAATATATAGCTATTTATTTAATAATCTATCTACTTTATAAAGTATCTTATGCAAGCAGAAGTCACATAGCTTTTAATGTATTTGACGGAAAAAATCATACTCTTAATTATTTCATAAGCTTACTTACATTTAACATACTGGGAATATTTTTAATAAAAAAGTCTATAATAGGACATAATTTTTATCTCATTTTAATTTCATTTAATGTCATAGATGCAATAGGTGCATCAGGTGATATCGCTTATTCTCAAAATGACAATTATTTATTTTTTATAATTCCATGTATATTTATCATCTTTGAATGTTTTCAATATTATAAAGAAAACAAAAAATTAAAATCAAAATAAATTTTCACAAAAAACAAGCACTCAATATTTGAGTGCTTGTCTTAGTTTCTTATCAACTTCTCTTTTCTTCATTGTCTCTCTCTTGTCCCAAAGCTTCTTACCCTTGGCCTTGGCAATTAGGACCTTGACCTTGCCCCTCTTGAGATAAACTTTCAGGGGGATGATTGTGTAACCATCCTGAGTCTTAACTTTTTCAAGTCTTAGGATTTCATTTTTGTGCATCAAAAGTTTTCTCTTCCTCATGGGATCCACATTGTAAATATTTCCCTGCTCGTAGGGTGAAATGTGCATACCTGATACAAAAATTTCTCCCTTGTTGATGTCACAGTAGGCATCCTTGATGTTGACATGGCCTGCCCTTATGGACTTGACCTCAGTCCCAACAAGTTCAATCCCTGCTTCATAAGTGTCCTCTATAAAATAAAGATGGCTGGCTTTTTTGTTGTTTGCTATTGCATCGTTTTTTTCCTTACTCATCTTCATCACCTACCATTTTAAAATCAATGTTGCCCATGTTGAGGTCAACATTTACAACTTTTATTGTCACATTGTCGCCAATGTGAAATTCTTTTTTCGTCCTGTAGTCAATGGCCCTGTAGTTGTCTTGGTCAAATTCGTAGTAGCCGTCCATGGTCCTGTAGCCCACAAGCCCTTCTATAAGGTTATCTAATTCCACAAACATTCCAAAGTTTGTGATAGAAGAAATCCTACCCTTGTAGACTTCTCCAATTCGCTCAGACATGTATTCAGCCATCTTAATGTCTTCAACTTGTCTTTCTGCTTCTTGGGCAACTTTTTCTGTCTTAGAAACTTGCTCTGCTATGTCTGGCAAGATTGCTTTTAAGTTTGTTATGTCGCCCTTGGATAGTTTTCCCTCAATTTTCTTTTTTATAATCCTGTGGATTGTGAGGTCAGCATATCTTCTTATTGGAGAAGTGAAGTGGGAGTAGTGGTCAAAGGCCAAGCCAAAGTGAATGTCATTTACTTCAGAATACCTTGCCTTTGCCATGGACCTTAGGGTCATAGTTGAGACAAACATCTCTTCCTTGCTTCCCTTTACCTTTTCAAGGAGCTTTTGCACATCTCTTGGTTCAACTTTTTCATCAAAGTTAATCATGTAGCCAAGAGGTCGCAAGTAGGAGTTGAGTTCTGAAATCTTTTCATCCTTTGGTCTCTCGTGAATCCTGTATAAGAATGGAATTTTCTTAAAATAATATTCTTTTGCCACACAGACATTGGCCATAAGCATAAAGTCCTCGATGAGTTTGTTGGCAGTTCTCCTGTCCCTCTTGTGGATATTTTGTGGCCAACCTTCCTCGTCAACTCTAATAATAACTTCCGGTATATCAAAGTCTATGGCGCCACCCTTTTCTCTCTTGTCTTCCAAAATTTTTGCAAGTTCATACATCTTGTCTAGGGTCTTCTCAAGTCCCTTAAGAGATGGATGGGAAATATTTTTTTCTAAGTAGTCAGAGACATTTTCATAAACAAGTCTCCTCTTAGAATTAATTACAGACTCAAGGATATCATATTTTACTACTTCGCCCTTCTTGTCAATTTCTGCAAGGACTGAAAGAGTTAATCTATCTACTCCTTCATTTAGTGAACAAATTCCATTGGAAAGTTCAAAGGGTAGCATTGGTATAACCTTGTTTAAAAGATAGACTGAGTTTCCCCTCTTGAAGGCTTCTTCATCTATTGGAGAGTATTCTTCAACATAGTGGGACACATCGGCAATGTGAACTCCTAAAATGTAGTTGCCGTTTTTTGCTACTTCAAGAGAAATTGCGTCATCAAAGTCCTTGGAATCGGCTCCATCAATTGTAAAAGTTGTAAGCTCTCTTAGGTCCCTTCTTCCCTTCAAGTCCTCTTCTCTAACTTTTTGTGGAAGGGCCTTTGCTTCCGATAGGGCAGCTTTTGGAAATTCCATGGGAAGGTCAAGGCCTGCAGCCACAGAAAGAATATCGACGTCAGGATCATCTGGATATCCCAAGACTTCTACAATTCTTCCCTCAGGTTTTTTATTGGCCTCTGGCCATTTTTCTATTTTTACAACAACCTTTTGACCGTTCTTCGCCCCATTAAATTTCTTCTTTGGAACATAAATATCCATGGCCATCTTGCTCTCATCTGATACTACAAAACCAAAGTCCCTCTTATTTTGAAAGACTCCAACAAATTTTGTGTTTACCCTCCTCACAATAGAGAGGACCTTGCCCTCTGGCTTGTCACCAGAGGACTCCCTATATCTTCTTACGATTACTTCATCGCCATTTAAGGCTGAGTTAAGGTTGTTTTTTGATATATAAATATCTTCGTCAAGATTTTCGCTTATCAAAAATCCAAAACCCTTGGCATTTGTTTGAAGTTTTCCAAAAAAGAATTTGTCATTGTCCACAAATCTGTATTTCTTCCTGTGGTCCATGAAAATTAGGCCCTCGTCTTCAAGTTCCTCTAGAATCCTATTAAATTCTTTTTTCTCCTTACTCTTAATTTTAAATAACCTAGCAAGCTCATCTTTTGTCCTTGGCTTTGACTTTTCAATAAGTCCTAAAATCTTTTCTTTAATCATTAAATCTTTGCTCCATAACTTGTCATATTAAATAAATTTGAATCAATGGAATAGTTATTTGCAGCTCTCTCACTGTGTCTTTCCTTGCCAAGTTCAATTAGCCTTGTGATTAGGTCTTTGATCATAAGGCCGTCAACCTCGTAGAGGTAGAAGGCAATGGAACCAGGAAGGGTGTTGATTTCATTTACATAAGCCTTGTCGCCGTCAACTAAGAAGTCAATTCTTGCAACACCTGCACCGTCAATTGCTGAGAAGGCTTTTTTTGCAAGCTCCTTAATTTCCTTTTCAAGCTCTGGCTTAAGTTCTGCTGGAAGCTTTTTGTTTTGGTGCTTTTGAGATGACTTAGCTCCCTTGGAACCAGAAACATACTTGTCTTCGTACTTTAAAAGGTCCTTAAAGCCAAGAGGTTCTTCTGCTGCAGAAACTCTTAGGTCATCTTCATAACCAAGTACTGCCACGTTAATTTCTCTTGGATTAACAACAGCTTCTTCCACAATAATTTTTCTGTCATAGTGGGCTGCAACTTCTAAAGCCTTTGAAAGGTCAAGGGCATTTTCAACTCTTGAAATCCCTATTGATGAGCCAAGGTTAGCTGGCTTAACAAAAAGTGGGAAGTTTAGGTCCTTGCACTTTTCTATAACTCCCTTTAGGTTTTTAAGTTCTTCTCTGAAGAAGTACTTATATCTAGTCATTGGGATGTCTTCTGATTCAAAGACCTTCCTCATAATGACCTTGTCCATACCTACAGCAGCAGACATAACTCCGCAGCCTGTGTAAGGCATGCCCATAAGTTCAAAAAGTCCTTGGGTACATCCATCTTCACCAAAAGTTCCGTGGAGGGCAAAGAATATGCCATCAATTTTTTCGTAAACTTCTACTGAATCGTATTCTGCCTTAAATAACTTCTTTGGATTGTGCTTCACATAGTATAAGTTTTTGTTGCCATATTCTGGCTTGAAGAAGACTTCTACTCCATCGTGGAAGTCTTGGTCCTTGTAGGACTTGAAGTTCTTTAGACTTTCTCCTGACAAGAACTTGCCATCTTTTGTAATATAAATTGGAATAGGATTGTACTTGGACTTATCCATATTTTCAATAATTTGCATTCCTGTAATAACAGAAACTTCGTGTTCAACGGATCTTCCTCCGAAGATTACACCTATATTTTCCATTTTTTCACTCCTCATTGTAATTATCAGGAAGGTCATTTTCAAAGAGAACGACATCTCCCGCCATTGAAATCTTTGCGAGAACCTGAGTTGCTTCGTCTAATGAAGAAACCCTGTAAATTTTTTCTTCATCAAAGTTTTTATCCTTAAGGCCTTCATAGATTGGAAGAGTTCTCTTTTTGCCAACTAAAATTGCAAAATCAAGGACATCTGCCATAACTTGACCTATTTTTCTATTTTCTTCTTCTTCCATATCTCCAAGCTCAACCATGCCTGGTGTTATTATTATCTTCCTGTGGTCCTTAAATTCTCTCAACACATCGAGAGCAGCTCTAAAGCCCACTGGGTTTGAGTTAAAGGCATCATCAATAACTATGGTGTCATTTGATGACGGAATAAGTGAAAGTCTGTGTTCCACTGGCTCAACCTTGGAGATTCCTCTTTGGATTTCTTCTAGAATAAGTCCCAAGACGTGGGCAGCAGTCGCTGATGCAAGAAGGTTGGAGATGTTGTGAACTCCAAGAAGTCTTGTGGAGCACTTAATTTCTCCTGCCCCCTTGATGTGGAGGACAAATTCTGATCCTCTTTCATTTACTTTTATGTCATCTGCATATACATCTAGCTTGTCAAAGTCCTTAGTTCCATACCTATAAGTCTTCTTCTTAGTCTTATCTGCAAGGGGTTTGACATAGTCGTTGTCGTAGTTGAAAATTGCAATCCCATCTTCTGGCAGGTCTTCAATTAACTCGTACTTTGTCTTTTGTATATTTTCAATTGTCTTAAAAAGGTGCATATGAGTTGGCCCAATAGCAGTTATTATCCCAATATCTGGTTGGACAAGCTCTGCAACCTCGTGGATTTCTCCAGGAACCTTGGCACCTAGCTCTGCAATGAAAACTTCCCTGTCACTTTCAAGTTCATTGTTGATGATTTTTGAAAGTCCCATAGGAGTGTTAAAGGATGATGGTGTGTTTTTAACCCTTAGGCCTTCAGATAAAATTGTGTCTGAAATAAATTTAACTGAAGTCTTTCCAAAAGACCCTGTTATTCCAAGGACCTTTAGGCCATCTTCTTCCTTGAATTTTTTGATTTTTGTCTGAGCTGACTTATAAAAGCCCATGTTTATCTTATCTTCAGTTGGTTTTGCCCACTTGTTTGTCAAAATAAGTAGCCTGTATTGGTAAAAGTAAATTAAAAATGACAAGATCAATGTAGCTAAAATTGAAATCACATAGGATCCTGATCCATCAAAAAGACCCAGCGAAAAAACAACTACAAGGACAAAGGCAATATAGTTTACAAGCTTGTGCTTCTTTAAAAGTCTCTTTGCCCTGTCAGTCCAAACTATGGGAGTCTTTTGGTTTTTCTCTAGCTTATAAACTAGTTTGTTCATCTTGTCTTTGTTATTCTTTAAAAATGTTTTGTATTCATCATTGTCATAGCCCTCTAATTGGAGCATGTGAATGGGAAAATTACTCCTAATTAGGGAATAATAAAGTGCCACACATATAATTACAAAATCTATTAAAAAAATTGGCAGTCTCTGTAAAAAATATTCCATGAAAATCTCCTAATCTAAAAACGAATTGATAACTGCATTAAACTGACCGAACTTGTCAAGGTAGGAATAGTGTCCAGCCCCCTCTAAGACAACTAGGCCAGAGTTTTTTATCTCTTCTTCAAATATCTTACCCATGTAAAGGGGAGTTGCATCGTCCTTATCTCCCCAAATGAGGAGGGTTTCTGCATCAATATTTTTGAATTCTTCCCTTGTAGACTCATTAACAACCTTTACAAAGCATTTTCTCATAATTCCATCTGCTGCCTGATAGTCATCTGACCCGTGTTTTTTATAAAACTTTGCCATGGCCTCTTCATTATTGCCATGAGTTAGCATATAGAACTTTTTTGCTGCCTTAAAGGAATAGACCTTGGCGTAGTAAGAAAGCTTCCTCTTGGGAAGAACTCCTGATGCGTCGATTATTATAAGCTTTTCAACCCTATCCTTATTTTTTGACCCTAAAATCGTAAGAGTCTTTCCACCAAAGGAGTGACCAACAAAAGTTGCCTTATTAATGTTAAAGTGGTCTAAGAACTTTAGGAGAAATTCATAATAATCATAGGTCCCCATGACTTCTCTTGGATTTTCACTGTCCCCAAAGCCTGGTGCATCATAGGCATAAACTGTGTAATCCTCTGGGATGGCATTAAAAATTGGCATAATTGATTCAATATATGCACCCCAACCGTGGAGAATGACAAGGACTTTCTCGCCGCCCTCCCTCTTTATATATGCAGTTTTTATCCCGTCTATTTCAACAAATTCTTTATCTATTTTCATCTTCATCTTCTTCTATAAAAATTATTGAGCCCTGGTCCTCTTCATGGAAAGTATCTTTTTCATCCCTAACAAAAATTGAAGAAGAAGCCTCATATCCTGGGCTAGTCACATCTTCTGTAAATTCAATTCCAGAAGTCTTTTCACTTAGGTCAAGGCCCATCTTTAGTGAAGATATTCTTGACTCTAGCCTATCGATCTCCTGCAAGGTCTCACTAACATCGAGATCAGACCCCTCTCCCCTAAGGGACTTGTATTGGTGTCTGCCAAGCTTTTCAAAGGCTTCGCTAAGTTTTCTCTCTTCATTTAAAAGTTCGTATCTCAACCTTGCTGTCTTTTTAATTTCTTGTGATTCGTTCACAAGTTTTTTCTTTAGATAATTTAAATTTCCAGCTAGGTCATTTAAATTGCCATCAAGACTGTCAAAAAATCCCACAATATCACCTCGAATCTATGTTATTATACCAAAAATCTCTAATCTTTTAAATACTGCCCTTGTTTTCTTTCCCCTTAATTGGGTAATAAAAGATTGGAGGGATAATATGGAAAAATTAACTTTATATGTAGGAACAACTTGCCCATTTTGTAAAAAAGTAGAATCTTTTATGGAAGACAAGGGCATTGATTCTGTAGAAATTAAAAATATAGACGAAGACAAAGAAGCACGTGAATACCTAATTGAAAAGGGCGGCAAAAAACAAGTGCCTTGCCTATTCATTGGTGACAAGCCTCTTTATGAATCACTAGACATTATTAAATATCTAAAAGAAAATGTAGCATAAAATTTTAACAAAATAAAAGACAGGGATTGGCCTTAAGTTCAATCTCTGTCTTTTTTATTTCTTCTTCTGTTTTTCTTTCTCTTTTTTCGCGATAACAATATATTTTTTGACTTAGAAATAGTGTAAGAATTTAAAATTAAATTAATAATATTGCATAGGATTATTATCTTTATGGCAAAGATCCTTGGCATAAAATAGCTTGTAACAAAAATCAAACTAATAATGCTAAAGATGTCCACAAAATATTCCACATACATAGTCATAGAAAAAATTGTGTTTTCTGAAAATTTCAAGTTGACAGAAAGCACGTTAATAAAAAATAAAAGCATGATAAAGGAATAAGTAACTATGGAAATATTAATGCTGGCAGTCAAAATGTAAATCTGTAGCATAAAAAACATAGAGAACTTAACCATGAGAAGTCCAATTTCATAAACTTCAAGCTTTAGCTTTTGAGATTCGTAAAGCTTATCAATGTCCCATTCTTCCATTAGGGCATTTAAAATCTTTGTAGTCTTAATCTTTTCGCAGATCCAAGATGGCAAAAGACTTAAGATAAAAATGCTAACTACAAGACTCTTTAAGACGTCAAACAAACCTGTCCCTTGAAAGCGTCTAAAGTAGTTAAAGGTAAAGACTATAAGTCCAATAAGGGCAGAGATTGATAAAATCTTTAAAAATGCCTTAAAAATTTCATAGTTCTTCCCACTTATGAGAAAATTGCCTGGTTCGCTATAGGCCCCCGCAAACTCGTAGGGGTTTCCCATCCTATTTAATTCTTTTTTTATATCTTCTTCCGTGTAAATTTCTGGAAGTCTATCTCTCAGTATATCTAAAAAATCCTCTTTGGCAGCTTCTTGCTTGTCATAGGGGATGTATCTTTGCAAATAATAAATATATCTATCGACGAGTTCATGTTCATTTAATTTCATAAAATCATCCTCGTTTATATTATAAGTTAAATATTGGTTCTTTTAAATGAATAATATTAAATTTAAAAATTATTTTGACTTTCTCTCTACAAGTTATAAATTTTAATTTTCTTGTATATTTTTCAAAGGTAAAATTTTTAAACTTTAAAATTTTCTATAAATCAAAAATTCCAATAAAAAAAGTCCTGTTACCAGGACTCTCTTAATCAAGTACATAAACTTTTACATTTCTTCTGCCAAAATTTCTAGCTTGGGCACTTGTGCTGTAGAATAAGTCAATTCTATTTCCCTTAATTGCTCCACCAGTATCTTCTGCTGTAGCATATCCGTAACTTGCAAAGCCGTCCATACTTTCGATGTAAAGCTTTGAGCCTAGTGGTATAATCTTAGGGTCAACTGCAACTGCCCCAACTCTTGCTCTTGTTCCCATAGCAGTCTTTGAACCTGCTGTAGGGTCGTAAGCAGTAGCTTGCATAACAATTACTCTCTTAGCTGACTTGCCATTAGGAGCTGCAGTTCCTTTTTTAGTTCCAACTTCAACAACTTCCTTTACAGGCTCCTTTGTAATTTCACTTTTTATAACTTCAGTGGATTCTAAATTTCCATTTACATAAGTGTTCTTTAGGTTTTCTATCTTTTCTCCAACTTGTCCCTTAGTGATTACATTTTTTTCGCCTTCAAACATTTCATTGTTTTCACGAGTTTCTGTTTCAAAAGGAATTTCTAGCTTGTTTTCTATGTTTTCTTCAACAACTCTGTCGATCTTAATTTCCATTCCTTCTTTAGCAATTTCGTCAAGTGGAAGAGAAACCCTATCAAGTTTACTTAGTTTAATGCCAAGATTTTCAAGTACATCAGCAACTGTGTAGCCATTAGCTTCAGCAATTAGTGTCTTGTTACCATCTTTTATGTGGTAGGACTTTGGTGAAGTTATCACAATCTTTGAATCCTTAGTAATCTCTTCATCAAGACTTGGGCTTACAAGGTCCTTGTTTTTAAGAACAATGCCTTCTTTTTCCAAGAAGCCACCTACTGTCTTTTCGTATGTAAATACTGTCTTTGTTTGTCCATTGATATTTAGTTCAACGTCTTTGCCTAGAGCCGTGCTAAAACCCATTGTTAGGATTGACACAAGAGCCAAGGCTATAAGTATAAATTTCGCATTTCTAAAAATGTTCTTTTTACTCAAAAATATTACCTCCATAAATTCAGTTACAAGTTTGTAAATTTTGTTACTACTTTGTAACCTCTTCTAACCTTTAAAGAGTATATTAAAAAATTTAAGATTTGTCAATTTTTCTGTAACTTTTTTGTAAATCTCTCGAATATTGGCTTGGTTGAGCCATTCTATAAATTGAACAAATTACATATAATTTAAAATAAAAATATTTGTGGCCTGAAAGCTTGTAATATAGCCATTCTTCTCCTAATATTACATTTTTATTACAAAAAACCTTGATATTTCTATGCTTTTTTGTCAATTTTTGAATAAAAATCTATTATTTACACCTAAAATTTGTCTCGTAAGTCTTTTACAATTTCTCATTTATTAACCAAGTAAAAAATATTTTCTTTCTATAGTAAACTTATTATTTTAAATTGAATTAAAAATGTATAAAATTTGTTTTCCTAAAATCTTTTCAATATAAAATAGAAAATAAAAAAGCCTAAAAAATTATTATCAACTTATAATTTTCTAAGCTTTTTTTAATAAATTTTAAATTAAGACATTAGGTTTTCCACAAACCTTCTTGCCATCTTTGCAGTAAATCCCCATATAATTTCATCTTCATATTCATAGAAGAGGACTTCTTCTCTCCCCCTCTTAAACTTGTAGTTGACTCCATTGGGTATCAAGTGATAAGGAAACTCCTTGTTCCTTTCAACCCTTAAATTGATCTTGTAGGATTTTGGTTTAGTCTTTAAGAAATAAGAAAGAGGAACTGTAAAAACTTTTTCCACCTCATCCTCAGATGGAGAAATTTTATCAAAATCCTTTTTGATTTCTCCAACAAAGGTGTAAATAATTGCAGCGTAGGGATTGACCACAAAGTCTCCCTCAGAATAAATTTCAATTTCCCTTTCTGAAATCAAAAGCTCTTCTGCAGTCTCTCTAACAGCTGCCTCTCTTGGACTCTCTCCCTTTTCAATCCTTCCCCCTGGAAAAGAAATTTCACCAGGTTGATTTCTAAGAGTGAAGGCCCTCTTCTCAAAGAGAAGGTGAATTTCCCCGTCTCTTTTTATAAGGGGAATCATAACGGAAAACCTATTTTTCACATCAACAGGCAGAGGCTTTCTTCCTTGGACCTTGGCTTTAATTTTTCTTAAATTTAAGTCTTGGTCAGTTGACATTTTCTATCTCCCTCATAAATTCTTCTACTGTATAAACTCTAAATCTGTCAATTTTCTTCCTATTACCCTCTTTTTCGAGAAGCTTATATAGGAGCTCATCATACCTAAAGTTCTCTGACATCTCCAAGTCTTCTGCAAGTTTTGGAGCATACTCCTCAAAGATTGTCCTGGCAAGCTTATTTTCGCTTTCATTGATCTTATCCTTTAAGAGCCTGTAAATATACTTTAAGCTCTCTTCTTCATCAAGGGGCATAATATAATATTCTTCACCCCTGAGGCCCTTAACAGCACGAAAGGCATCAAAATAGCCAAGTTTTATCAAGTCATCGGCCCTGTTCTTGTCAAAGCCAAGAGAAGACCCTAAATCATGACTTGGCTTAATAATATAATTTGCCCTCTCAATATTTTTAAGAGGAGTCTTAGAAAGTCTAACTAAGACAATGTCAGTGTCGTCATCAATCATCTCCATGGGAGCTGGTGATGCAAAACCTCCATCAATAAAATACTTGCCGTGAAGACGTTGTAGCTTGAAAACAGGAAGGTAACAAGAAGCAATAATATAGTCCTTTAAAAGTCCCTTTTCAATATCTTCCTTAAATAGTCTATCAACCTTGAGGTCAGACACATTTACTGTGCAAATTCCAAAGTCCACATCAGATTCCCTTAGTTTATCTTCATCTATAAATTGATCCACCAACTTAAAGAGAGGATAAGGTGACCTAGTTAATTCTGGAATCTTTATATCGTGTTGACGAAGCTTTTCCACTATTTTTGTAAGAAGATTTTCGTCTCTCTCTATTTCTTGTAATTCATTTTCAAAAGCCGAAAAGTCTAAAGACTTCCAAGCTTTAAAACACTCATAGGCATCCCCTTGGGCAAACATAGCTCCATTAAAGGCACCTATGCTAGTTCCAACAATTTTTGAAAAGTCGAATCCCATTTCCATGAGGGTGAAGTAGGCACCTACTTGGTAGGCACCCTTAGCACCTCCACCTTCGAGGACTAATGCCCATTTTTTCATTCTGCACTTCCTAATTCAGATGTACAGTGTGGACATCTAGTTGCATTAATATCAATTTTAGACTTACAGAAAGGACATTCCTTTTCAGTTGGAGCTGGAGCTTCCTCTTCCTTCTTGAATTTGTCTGTAACTTTTGCAATTTGTTTGATCATTAAGAAAATAACAAAAGCAATAATCAAGAAGTCAAAAACTGATTGTAAAAATATTCCGTACTTAACCTCAGCAGTTCCCACTGTAACAGCAAGATCTTCGAAGCTAACTCCGCCAAGTAAGATGCCAATTAAAGGCATTAAAATATTTTCTACAAGGCTTGAAACGATTTTACCAAAGGCACCACCTATGATAACACCCACAGCCATGTCCATAACATTTCCTTTTGCTATAAACTCTTTAAACTCATCAATAAAACTCTTCATTTTTCCTCCTTTAATTAAAATAATATAGTAAAAATAATTTCTTACTGATATCTATTACCCATATTGAAGATAAAAAAACTATAAATAAAAAATCCCAAGCCAATTACATGACTTGAGACAATTTCTTCTATAGTATATTGATTTTTTATTTTAAGTTAAGCTTCAATTTCTTTTACTTCTTCCTTACTTAAGAAGATATCCACCAAGGCACCTCCAAGTATAAATGCCATGCCTATTATTACATTTCTTGGAGGGACTTCTCCATTAAAGAGCAAGACCCAAATTGGATTTAGAATTGGTTCTGCAAGTCCAATTATAACTGCCTTCTCTAACTTGACCCTTCTTAGCCCCCAAGAGTAAAGAGCATAAGAAAGTCCTGAAATTAAAATTCCCGCCAAAGCAATTAAAATAATGTCAGAAATCTTTGTGGGTGGATTCCCAAAGTTAAAAGGAAGAGCCAAGGCATAAAGACCACAGCAAATTAAATTTATAATTGAAACTATGCCAAGGGGGTTTCCTTCTTCAACCTTTTGTAAAAATTGCGAATAGCATACAAAGGACAATCCTATGGCAAGTCCTGTTAGTATAGCTAGGTAATTCCTATCCCTAAAGATCCCCAAAATATTTACTAAAACTCCAATTAATATGAAGGTGAAGACAAGCATATTCTTCTTTTTTATTCTTTTATATTTAATAAAGTTATAGGCAATTAGATACATTGGTGCTGTATATTGTAGAGAAATAGCCATAGCCGAAGTTGAAATCTGTGTTGTAATTGTCAGTGTCAACAAGAAGAGTGCCATTGCTATTGCTGCTAATACTAGGTATTTTTTTGGCCTAATAGGTTTGGATTTAATAAAGCCCGAAAGAAATATAAATCCACCAGCACTTCTTATTAGGGTTATCCAAATTGCACTTGCATCGACAGTCTTTACAATAAAACCCGACAAGCTCCAAAGGACTACTGCAATAAAAATTGAAATATAACCTTTCTTTTCATAGCTCATAATTCTTCTCTATTTAAGAGACTCCACCTCCTAAGATTTCAGTAATTAGGTGTTGTATTCGTCAAAATAAAAATAAATGGATTTTTATCAGACTTTTCTAATTAATTAATTCTAGTCCCTTAGTTATTAAATATATTGTGCCAAAATCATTTTATTAATTACTAATAAAAATATAATAAGGAGACGAGCCTGTAAGCAGCCTCGCCCCTTTCAATTTCATTATTTATTTACAAAACTTTTATTCTTAATAAAATATTAAAATATCTTCCCATTAATCTATTTCTTTTAGAAACACTTTAAAAGATTCATAAAAATTTATCACAGATGGAATATTTGCTGATTCAGAAGGACTGTGAAGACCTATGTGATCTGGCCCAACACTAATAATATCAAGACTAGGCTTCTTGTTTATTAGATATCCTGCTTCTAAACCGGCAGGTGAGACTTTTATTTCTAATTTTTTATTGAGTTCTTTTTCAAAAATTTCCTTATAGATATCTCTTAATTTGCTATCAGGGTTAAATCTCCAACCTGGGTATTCTGCATAGATCTTTACATCACCACCATATATATCCGAAATCGTAGAAATTTTATTGTAAGTGTATTCTACTTGAGATTTTTCCATAGCCCTTATCTCATTAATAAATTTAACACAATCATCTTCAATTTTAACTTCGCCTAAATTATTAGATGAAATAACTACATGATTTTTAGGATCTACTTCAAAAATTCCATTAGGATATAATTTTATAATATTTATTATCTTATTAAAATCTTCAGAATTTATTGCTTCTTGTTCAGAGTTTGACTCTTCAGAATTAACACAAATAGTATCTGAAAAAGAATTATATTCATAATGAAGCTCTCTTTCAAAGTTATCAAGAATCTTGTCTATTTGATCTTTATCCAAATCTGTACTAATAATTGCGTAAGCTTCTCTTGGAATAGCAAGTCTAAAAGTACCACCGTTGATGTCCAAAATTTCTATATTATCCTCAAGTTTTTCTAATAGTCGAGATAAAGTTATAATAGCGTTACCTCTACCTTTTTCTATATCTTCTCCAGAATGCCCTCCTAAAAATCCGCTAACTTTTATTTTTAAAGTATTTTTGAATCGTCTTTGTTGTCTGTTGATTTTTAAATAGAAAGTTACTCCAGCTCCACCATTACTTCCTGCTATAATTTCATCATCTTTACTATTATCAATGTTGATAGCTCTATTTCCTATTATCCAATCCTTTGATAGATTATTTACACCGCTAAAATCATCTTCCTCTACAGTGGTAAATATTGCTGTTATTGGAGGGTGTGACGTTTCCTTATCTTCTAAAATCGACATTATTACTGCCACACCAATTCCATTATCAGCACCAAGAGTTGTCTTTCCACCTGTATTAAGTTCATCTCCGTCAATTTGAACAGGGATAGGATCATTATCAAAGTCAAAATCAAAGCCATCTTGCTTTTGACAAACCATGTCTAAGTGAGCTTGCAAGATTAATTCCTCTTTATTTTCTCCCCCATTTTGACCATCTTTTAAAATTAGGAGATTAAAATTATCGTCTTGTTTAACATCAAGATTAAGTTTTTCTGCCCAATTTTTTAAATAATTTGACACTTTTTCTTCTTTAAATGATGGTCTAGGAATTTCTGTAAGCTTTAAAAAATTGTTAAAAATTTGAATTTCCTTAAGTTCATTTATTGAGTTATATTTTTTCATTATTACCTCCTAGAATGGTCCAAGGCCAATGTTTACAGCAACAATACATGCCACAATTCCTATTAGGTACCATAATAAAACTAGTTTCCAGAACCATTTAATCCACTTTCCATAAGATATGTTCATCATTCCAAGAGCAACCATTATTGTAGCTTCTGCTGGTGAAAGCAAGTTAGTTATTCCATCACCCATGTGGAAAGCTAGTGCAACAGTTTGTCTTGTTATACCAAGAACATCTGCCATTGGTACCAAAATAGGCATAACTAGTACGGCTTTTCCTGAACCTGAAGGTACAAATAAGTTTATTATTGATATTACGATAAATGATAATGGAGCAGATACTATAGAAGGAACATTTGCTAAAAATCCTGTTAAAGCATGTACAATAACATCAAGTATGTGACCATCCATCATTACTATTGTCAGGCCTCTTGCTAAACCAACACATAAACAAGGATATAGTAAATCAGCAGCACCATTTACAAAAGCATTCACTCCTTCGTTTATTGGTTTACCTGAAATAATTGTTATAACTATAGTTAATAGAATAAAAACTGCTGCCATTTCTCCTAAGTAAAAATGATATACAATTACTCCATAAATAATTCCTATAACAGCTAATACAAAAGATAACAATACTAATTTATGTCTTGTGGAAAATTCAACATCTGTAGAAATTTCTTCCCTATATTTGCTTGTCTTATCTTCTTCATATGATAATGATAGCTGAGGATTTTTATGAATTTTATCTGCATATCTATATATATAAGCAATTGTCACAATAAGTGCAACAACCCATATTACTAATCTGAAACCAATTCCAGAATATGGTGGTAGTTCTGCTATTTGTTGAGAAATCCCTAAAGTGAAAGGGTTCATAACTCCACCTATATAACCAACAGCAACACCACATATACCTATTACAACACCTGTTATAGAGTCAAATCCTAAGGCCAAGCACAAAGTTATTTGCATAGGTAAAAAAGCTAGACACTCTTCAAAGTTTCCTAGAAAAGCTCCTCCCAAAGCCCACAAAGTTACGAAAAATACCACTACGAGTTTTTCTTTTCCCTTTAACTTAGTTGCTGTTTTTGAAAGCAATGCTTCCAAAGCGCCTGTTAAATTAAGTACTCCAAAAGCTCCACCTATAATTAATAGGAATGAAGTTATTTCAGAAGAATCAACAAGTCCTTGATGGACAGAAGATAGCACTTTCCAAAGACCAACTGGTGTATTTTCAATATAATGGAATGAACTTGGATCAACCATTTCTCTACCAGTTTCAGGATCTAATATCCTTGTGTATTCTCCAGCTGGAACTAAATAAGTTAAAATTGATACAACTACCATTAAAATACATATTAATAGTAGAGCATCGGGTGATTTGAATTTTTTTAATTTTTCTTTTAATTTACTCATTTTAATACCTCCTAAATAAAATATAACACCCTTAGAAACACAATTATAATAATAGTGATTGCAATATACTAATTTCACTAAATCGACTTTCAGGACAATATCAAACAATAACTAATATAATTATTCCTTTTAATTAATTCTTTATATATTTTTATACTCAAAATATTGATAATAAGATATTTGTCCTCTTTCCCTACAACAAAACTCATTCTCTTATACTTAACTTAATCCCCCCTTATAATCGCAAAATCCTAGACTTGTCTTTTTACAATAAATAAAAATAGTCATCTAGGATTAGGAATCAATTCTGATGTTAAAATTCATATCATATACTGTTATATATTTAAATTTAATGAATTTTCTCAGCTTCCCTTAGACTTACTTTTATATAAAAAGTTTTAATATAACCTTTTCCCATAACTCAGATTTATTTTATAAATCTTTTTATGTAAATATTTTTTACTAGTGCTATTTTGCATTATCTAATAAATAGTCAAAAATTTCTAAAAAAGATTTTTCGTGTGAGTCTAGGTCCAATTTATCTCCTTGGATCATGGCCTCGTAAACATAGGACTCGTGTACGCTTATGATTATCTTTAGGGTTATATCAGATTTTTTATCTTCTATTGTCCCTTCACTAACTAGTTGGTCTACTATTTGCTTATCTCTAGAATACATATTTCCCTGAGTCAAGAGACCCCTTAGAAGCTCATCGTGACCCTCAAGATCGTCAGGAAATATATCATAGTATTCTTTTATAACTTCTAATAACATAGGACTGTATTTTCCAAAAAACATATTGTGAAAAATAACTGGCGACCTAAAGGCATAGTGGTTAAAAGTTTCATAAACTGTCCTATACTTTTCTATAGTTGTCATACCTTTTTTTATATTTCTTGCTAAGGCAGATGTATATTCTCTCAAGTACCTAATTGATGCAAATAAAATTAAGTGTTCTAAATCTTCAAAGTAGTAGTAAAGCGTTGCTGAATTGTAGCCTGCCCTCTTAGCTATTTTTCTTATAGAAATCTTATCTATATCGTCTTCCTTCATTAGGTCTTCTGTGGCTTCAATAAAACATGTCATGACTTTTTTCTTTTTTTCGATAACATTCATAACTTTATCAACTCCTTTCATATTTTTAATCACGATTAATTAATTTCAATCACGATTATATTATCTAATCTTTACTTTGTCAACACTTTATTAAAATAAATTTATAAAAAATAGAAAAAGACCTAGGAGTAAATCCTAGATCTTTCGTCATCCAATACTTTTAAATTTGTTTTAACTTAACCTTATTCTTCTTTATAAGTTCCATAGCGTAGTCGTCTACCCTATAGGCTTCATGGTAGATTATTTCTCCTATGCCTGCTTGGATAAGAGCCTTGGTGCAATTAAGGCATGGAAAGTGTGTTACATAAGCCTTAGCTCCATTAACTGATATTCCTTCTTTTGCACAATACAAGAGGGCATTCATCTCTGCATGGATTGTTGCTATGCAGTGGCCGTCACGCATTGTGTGGCCAACTTCGTCGCAGTGGGGGTTGCCTGTCACTGATCCGTTGTAGCCTGTTGAGACTATCCTGTTGTCAGAGTTCACAAGGACACAACCCACAAAGGCCCTGTCACATGTGGACCTTGTTGCCACCATTTCTGTTATCTCCATAAAATATTCATCCCAAGATTTTCTCATTTTGCCTCCTTTGCAAGTTGATCCACAAGTTCATTGTACTTGACCCCAGAGTGGGCCTCTACTTTTATAAATTTTACCTCAAGCTTGTCCTTTATGGAATCATAAAAGTTTTTGTAATAGATTGTTCCTTCTTTATTGGTCTTCCAAAATCCTAGGGCCCAAGACCTTATGCCCTCGTAGTCGTAGTGTAGATATATTTTTTTCTTGCCAAGTTTTACTGCTTCTTCCATGGCACGCATGGCTCCCTTGATTTCTCCTGACACATTTCTCATGTCTGAGTCCTTGAAAAATCTCTTTGAGTAAGTATATTCTTCTTCATCATTAAACATGTAAACTCCATAGGAGTGGGACTTGTCCTTATTCCTGTAAGACCCGTCAACATAAACTACAAGTTCATCTTTTTCTGCTGACTCCTTCTTCTCTTCTTCTACTTCATTTATAAAAGCTTCTGCATCTTCACGAGTGGAAAACTTTTTGAAACTTGCTCCCTTAAAGCCCATAGTTTCTCTCTTGCACTCATCCCAAGTGTGATAGATGCCAGGATTTCTTCCTATTCTAACTGCGTAATACTTCATATTCACCTCAAAATTTTGTCATTTGTCAACTATGTCTACTTATTATATAATTAGAAGTAATTAGAAGTCTAGACTTTTGGAGGTAAAAATGAACAAAGAACAATTTGAAAGAATGAAAAATGGCAAGGGCTTTATTGCTGCTCTTGATCAATCTGGTGGATCAACACCAAAGGCCCTATTAAATTATGGTGTTACTGAAGATGCTTATTCAAACGAAGAAGAAATGTTTGATAAGGTTCATGAAATGAGAAAGAGAATTATAAAGGACGAAGCCTTTACATCTGATAGAATTTTAGCTGCAATCCTATTTAAGGTCACAATGAATTCTAAAATCGACGGCAAGTTCACTGGCGATTACCTTTGGGAAGAAAAGGGCATAGTTCCAATCCTTAAAGTTGACGAAGGCCTTGATGTAGAAAAAGACGGTGCTCAACTTATGAAGCCTTTCAAACACATTGACGAACTTCTTGCAAATGCCAAGGAAAGAAATATTTTTGGAACTAAGATGCGTTCTGTTGTAAAGGAACTTAATGAAGAGTCAATTAAAAAAGTTGTTGAACAACAATTTGACTACGCAAAGAAAATTTCTGCAGCAGGATTTGTTCCTATTATCGAGCCAGAAGTTGACATCCACGCTAAGGACAAGGCTGAAATAGAAGAGGTTCTTAAAAAATATCTTGTGGAAGAACTAAAGAAATTAGACAAGGACACTTATGTAATGTTCAAATTAACTCTTCCAGAAAAGGAAAATCTTTACGAAGATCTTTACGACTTTGACCAAACTGTTAGGGTTGTTGCCCTTTCTGGTGGCTACTCAAGAGATGATGCCAACGAAAAACTTAGAAAAAACAAGGGCGTAATTGCTTCTTACTCAAGAGCCCTTACTGAAGGTCTTAATGTAAATCAAACAGACGAAGAATTTACAAAAATGCTTGATGATTCTATTGAAAAGAATTACTCAGCTTCAGTTGAAAAATAAAATTATTAAGCCTCTGATTTTTTCAGAGGTTTTTTTGTGTGCTTTTTGCTTAACCAGTCTTAAATGCCTTCTTATTGACATTGACAGGGCCCTAATGTAAACTATTTCATAAGCATATTTTTCTTGGAGTATCGAAATTAAGCCAAGAGATTTATTTTTAATTAAGTCCCAAGAGGACTAAAGTTAGGAGAAGAATTATGGATGACAAATTAAAAACTCGTGACGGTTTTAAAAGTAAGTGGGGCTTTATCCTCGCCTGTATTGGCTCTGCCGTTGGAATGGGAAATATTTGGCGCTTTCCAACCATGGTGTCAGCCTATGGTGGTATGACCTTCCTCATACCCTACCTTATTTTCGTAGCACTCATTGGGTCCACTGGAGTTATTTCAGAGATGGCCCTGGGAAGATCTGCCCAAGCAGGTCCAGTTGATGCCTTTGGAGACTGCACAGAACTCAGGTGGCAAAATAGGAAAATTGGAGAAATCATTGGACTTATACCAGTCCTTGGGTCTCTTGCCCTTGCCATAGGTTACACTTGTGTCATGGGTTGGATTTTTAAATATACATATCTTGGAATCTCTGGCAATCTTTATAAGCTAGGCCAAGACATGGATGCAATTGGTGGGACTTTTGGCCAAACTGCATCTGCCTTTGGGGCAAATATGTGGATAATAATTGCAATTGTAGCAAGTTTTGCCATTATGGTAATGGGGATTTCTGATGGAATAGAAAAAGCAAACAAGATTATGATGCCTACACTCTTCATTCTCTTCGTTGGACTTGCAATTTATATCTTTAATCTTCATGGATCCCACGAAGGTTACAAGTATATTTTTTCTGTGGATCCTGAAGGTTTAAAAAGTCGTGAAGTTTGGATATATGCCTTTGGACAAGCCTTCTTCTCATTATCAGTAGCAGGCAATGGAACAGTTATCTATGGATCTTACCTACCTAAGGATGAATGTATCCCATCATCAGCAAGAAATGTTGCAGTCTTTGATACCATAGCAGCAATGATGGCGGCAATAGTAATTATTCCAGCCATGGCAGCAGCATCAGCTGAACTTGACGCAGGTGGCCCTGGTCTTATGTTTATATATCTTGTAAATGTCTTTAACGGCATGCCCATTGGAAGAATTGTGGGAATGATCTTCTACATCTGTGTTCTTTTCGCAGGACTTAGCTCCATAATAAATCTTTATGAAGCTCCAGTTGCCTACTTCCAAGAGAGATTTCATTTCTCAAGACCCCTTGCCACAGTTATAATCCACATCATAGGTTGCACAGCAGCTATAATGATTCAGGGAATAGTAAGTGGTTGGATGGACGTAGTTTCCATTTACATTTGTCCACTTGGCGCAGCCCTTGCAGGCATAATGTTCCTTTGGATTGCAGGAAAAGATTATGTCCTTGCCGCAGTAAATGAAGGTTCTCCAAAGGGTATTGGATCTTGGTACTACCCACTTGCAAAGTATGTATATGTAACAGCAGCCATTGTTGCCCTAATAGCAGGCGCAAGACTAGGTGGCATTGGTTAATAAAATATTGAAAATAAAAAAAGTGTTGGCTTTTGTAATAGCCAGCACTTTTTTTGCCCTACAATTTATTTTATATTCTCTAAAATTTCTAAATTTAAAAAATAAGCTCTTGTATATTTTTTTTTGCGTGATATTATGTTATTAAGGTAAAGTATAGTTTGTGAGACCAGGAGGTAAGATTATGAAAAAGAAGTATCTCATTATTTTATTGACACTTCCCTTAATTTTTAGTGGATGTAAAAAAACAAATAGTGAAAGTGCAAATTCTAACCAAGAAGCACCGAAAAATTCTATTCAAAGTGAAAAAGTCGAAACAAATGACACTTCAGCAAAAGAAAATAAAATTGAAGAGAAATATAATATAGTAGCATTAACAAGAAATATTTCTCTTATTTTAAAAGAAATTGGATATGAAAATGTTGGTGGAACAGTCGAAGAAGCAAAAGATTTTTATCCCGATGCAACAATTGTTGGAAGCGAAAAAAGTCCTGATTCAGATTTAGTATTTGAAGTCTATCCAGATCTAATTATTACAGATTCCAACAACCATAAGGATTTCTTATCAAAAATGGATGATTATAACTTTAAGAAACAACGTCGCTCTCTAACTAACCCTCTTTCTTCTGCACCTACTTTAGAAGAATATATTTATGTTTTCTGCAAGGAAATAGATTATCCTAAGTATAGTGAAGAAAATCCTATACCTGAAGATTTGTTAAATAAAATAGAAAAAGAATTAAATCAATAAAAATTAACCTCTGGATAAGCCAGAGGTTTTTTGATTAAAAATTATCTTTTTTATTTCTGAAGTCGATAAATTCATCTAAGTCCCTTGCCAAGAAGAAAGGATTTATTTTTTTCTCTTTTTCTATTGTAGATGGAAGTGTAATTTTATCTTCATCTCTTAGTTTCCTTACCCTTTCATATTCCCTATCCAAGTCCTCATTAGAAATTACAGACTTGGCAAATTCCAAGTTGGCAAGAGAATACTCGTGAGCAGGATAAACCACGGTGTCGCCAGCTAGGTTTTTTAACTTCTTAAGTCCTTCGTAAGCTTTTTTATAGTCCTTAGTGAAGACCCTGCCACAACCTGCTAGGAAGAGGGCATCGCCGCAGAATAAGTTACCATCAACTAAATAAGAAATGTGATCCTCAGTGTGGCCACCTGTGGAAATAACCTTGAAGTCTTCTCCGAAAATTTCAAATTCGTCTCCATCCTTTAAAGTCACATCGTTATATTCACTGGTTTCAGTAGGTCCATAAACCTTGGCTCCGTATTTTATCTTAAGCTCGTCAACACCACCAACATGATCCATGTGATTGTGGGTTAGAATTATATAGTCAAGTTTTTTATTCTTCAAATGATCTATAACAGGACCTGCATCGCCAGGATCAACAACAATAAGCTTGCCATCCTTCTCAATAGTCCAAATATAATTGTCGTTAAAAGCTTTAATAAAATTAATATTCATAAAACACCTCATAATATTCTTACTCTTATTGGTGGGATTTAAACATAGATTGAGTTTTGCTTGTCGAAAATCTGTGTTCCTTAATTTTTAGCTGGATAAGGTTCTTCATAGCTTTACCTTAAATTAAAAAGACAGTCAACTTTGTGACTGCCTTTTGAGGTTTTTTCTATATTTACTTAATCCGACTCACTCGACAATGCTCCCTATTCGGTCGCATCGTCTTCGCTCGCTGGATAAGGTTCTTCATAGCTTCAGGCTCCTTTCAGTCGCCTTCAGCTTGAAGACCGTAAAAAAGTAGCCTTATGGTTTTAAGACTACGTTTTGTTTTTTTATTTAATTTGTTTCAAGATATCCGACTCACTCAAAAATGTTCCCTATTCGGTCACATTTTTTCGTTCGCTGGATAAGATTTTTCATCAGCTCATGCGTCGCTCACGCTTGCATTCGCTGTGAAAACCAGAAAAACCGAGACGAGTCTCGGTTTTTCTTATCATTACATCATACCCATGCCTGGATTCATTGGAGGCATTGCTGGTTCGTCTTCTTTTATATTTCCTACTGCTGCTTCTGTTGTCAAGATCATTGATGCTACGCTTGATGCGTTTTGTAATGCTGATCTTGTTACTTTTGTAGGGTCTACTATTCCAGCTTCTTTCATATCCACGTATTCTGACTTGTAAGCGTCAAAGCCTACTCCTCTATCTTTTGTCTTTACGTGTTCTACGATTACTGAGCCTTCTAGTCCTGCGTTTTCTGCTATTTGTTTTAGTGGTTCTTCTAATGCTCTTAGGATAATGTTAGCTCCTGTTTTTTCGTCGCCTTCTAATTCGTCAACTACTTTTGCAACTGCTTCTATTGAGTCGATTAATACAGTTCCACCACCTGCAACGATTCCCTCTTCTACTGCTGCTCTTGTTGCTGCTAGGGCATCTTCGATTCTTAGTTTTCTTTCTTTTAGTTCAACTTCTGTTGCTGCTCCAACTTGGATAACTGCAACTCCGCCAGAAAGTTTTGCAAGTCTTTCTTGTAGTTTTTCTTTATCAAATTCTGAATCTGTTTCTTCAATTTGGTTCTTAATGTGGCTAATTCTGTTTTCAAGTTCAGATTTTTCGCCAGATCCATTTACAATTACTGTAAGTTCTTTTTCAACTCTTACTTTTGAAGCTGATCCAAGCATTTCAACTGTTGCATCCTTAAGATCTTGACCTAGGTCAGATGAAACAACTTGTCCACCAGTTAAGATTGCAATATCTTGAAGCATGTCTTTTCTTCTGTCGCCATAGCCTGGAGCCTTTACTCCAACTACATTAAGTGTTCCCCTAAGTGAGTTAACAACTAGAGTTGCAAGTGCTTCACCGTCAATGTCATCTGCAATAATAAGAAGTGGTTTTGATTCTTGAAGAACTTGTTCTAGTAGAGGAAGAATTTCTTGGATATTTGAAATCTTCTTGTCTGTAATTAAAATGTATGGGTCTTCTAATTCTGCAACCATCTTGTCAGAATCTGTTACCATGTAAGGAGATAAGTAACCTCTGTCAAATTGCATACCTTCAACAACGTCTAGACTTGTTCCCATAGATTTTGATTCTTCAACAGTGATTACTCCGTCGTTTCCAACTTTTTCCATTGCTTCAGAAATAAGTTTTCCAACTTGTTCGTTCGCAGCTGAAATAGAAGCAACTTGTTCAATAGCTTCCTTAGATGAAACTTCTGTTGAGAAGTTTTTGATCTCTTCAACAGCCTTATCAACTGCCTTAGCGATTCCCTTTTGAAGAACCATTGGGTTTGCACCTGCTGCAAGGTTTCTCATGCCTTCTCTAATGATTGCTTGTGCAAGAAGTGTAGCAGTTGTAGTACCGTCACCTGCAACGTCATTAGTCTTAGTAGCAACTTCCTTTAAAAGTTGTGCTCCCATATTTTCAAATTTATCTTCACATTCAATTTCTCTTGCAATAGTAACACCGTCGTTAGTAATAAGAGGTGTGCCGTATTCCCTATCTAAGATGACATTTCTGCCCTTAGGTCCAAGAGTTACCTTTACTGTATCAGCAAGAGTGTTAATTCCTTTTATTAAGCCTTTTCTAGCATCTTCTGAAAATTTAATTTCCTTTGCCATTTTATCTCTCCTTATTCAATAAGTTTTATTCAATAACTGCCAAGATGTCTTGGAACTTAATTATAGTGTACTTTTCGTCGTCAAGTTCAATGTCATTTCCTGCGTATTTAGAGAAAATAACCTTGTCTCCAACCTTAACAAGTCCCTTCATATCTTCGTCTGTATCTAATTTGTTGCCAGTTGCAACAACTTCTGCGATATTTGACTCTTCCTTAGCTGAAGAAGGAAGAACAATACCAGAAGCAGTAGTTTCTTCTTTTTCAATCTTTTTAATGACGATTTTATCATCAAGTGGTCTTAACTTCATTTATATAAGCCTCCTATAATCTAATTTTATTTTTTAGCACTCACATGCCTCATCTGCTAATACATATATGATAACTCAAAAGAAATATTTTTTCAAGCCTTCTTTAAAGAGAAATACTTAAAAAATTTTGTAAAACCTAAGGTTTTAATTCCTCTTTTTGATGAATTTAGAAAACTAAGAAAGTTCCTTAAAAGCTGACGCTTTTATATTTTATATTGGAGGGGCTTATACCCATTCGGGCACATAGGGACAAGAAAAAATTAGCATAAAGACTTTGTCTTTAAAAACCTTTTGTAAAGCAGAGCTTTACTATTTATCTTTAAGGAGGGGGAGGAAGGGGCGGGCGAGGCCCCTTTCCCCCTCCTTAAACCTCCCCCCTATCCCCTCGCCCTGGCAGGGGCCTAGACCATTAATACGCAAAAAGTCCTCCGACTAAAAATTTCAAACTCACTTCGTTCAAACAGTGAAATTTTCTTAACGTCTCCGAACTTTTTGCTTACTACCTTATTAGCTTACAGCATATTGGCAAAGTTTATAACCTTATAAAACTTCAACAAGCTGGGGAACTCCCAATACTTCATATATTTAATAAAAGATTGTAAAAAAATAAAGCTTAATCAGTAAATGATTAAGCTTAAACTTTTTATGTGTTTCTATTTAATTAAAACTTTACAGTTTTTCATGACTCGTCAAGAAACTATGAATAAATAATTAATTGTGAAGTTAGAATTTTTTATAATATCACAATAAAACACAACTTAATAATTAGTTGTAGGGTGGTAACTTTTCACAACTTCACTACAAAATTCAACTTTTAGTTTAAGCCGTAAACTAATCGAGTGTATCTAATGAGCAAAAAAATTGGTTATGCGTTAAAAATTTTCAACTGTTTGAATTCGCGAAGCGAATGAGTTTTGAAAATTTAGCATGGCCGATTTTTTTGGACTCAACGTACGTGGGGTGAAGGGGGTGGTTTGGAGGGGCAAGGGGCCTCACGATGCCCCTAAGCCCCTCCAAGATTGATTCGTAAAGCTCTGCTTTACATAAACTCTTTAAAGATAAAATCTTTAAAAAATTTTTATAAACCTCTTTTTTTTACTTTTCCCAAAACCCTTCTAATTCCAATAACTTCCTCTTTACATCTAAACCCCCAGCATATCCTCTTAGACTCCCGTCACTTCCTATTACTCTATGGCAAGGTATTATCAAGGAGATTGGATTGTGACCTACTGCTCCTCCAACTGCCTGGTTGGATACTCTCTCGTACTTGCCACTTTTAAGTAATTCTTCTCCTACTTCTTTATAGGTCCAAGTCTTCCCATAGGGAATCTTAAGCAAGACTTCCCAGACATCTTTTCTAAACTCACTTCCACTTACTTTTATTGGTGGAAGAAAATCTGGATTCTTGCCAGCAAAATATTTATCCAACCAATCTTCTGTGGTCTTCAATATTTTAAATTTTTCATCATTTAGGTCATCTGATGATTTTAATTCAATAAATTTTATCTCTTCATCTTTTAACTTCTCTTCAAATTCTTTTTGACTCTCAAGATAAAGTCCCAACAAATTTTCTTGATCAAATATTATTAAAATTTCTCCCACAAGAGACTTGTAGATTTTTTTATAAAGCATGAAACCTCCAAAAAATTATAAAAAAAAGGAAACCCCATTGGATTTCCTTATACTAATTCTATAATTGAAATTTCTGCGCCGTCTCCACGTCTTGGACCCATCTTTAAAACTCTAGTGTATCCACCGTTTCTGTCAGCATATTTTTCTGCATATTCGTCAAATAATTTTGTAACAACATCTTCTGAATAAATATATGCTAAAGCTTGTCTTCTTGCGTGAAGATCGCCTCTTTTTCCAAGTGTAATCATACGATCAGCAATTTTTTGAACTTCTTTTGCTCTTGTGTGAGTAGTTTCAATTCTACCTTCAGCTAAGAGAGAAGTAACAAGGTTTCTAAGCATTGCCTTTCTATGACTTGAATTACGGCCAAGTTTTCTATTTTTTGCCATAATGTCCTCCTTATTCTTCTTCAGGTTTGAGGCTTAAGCCTAACTCGTCAAGTTTTTCAGTTACTTCTTGGAGAGATTTTCTACCAAGATTTCTAACCTTCATCATTTCACTTTCAGTTTTATTAGTTAGTTCCTCAACACTATTTATGCCTGCTCTCTTTAGGCAGTTGAATGATCTTACTGATAAGTCTAATTCTTCAACTGTCATTTCGAGAACTTTTTCCTTTTGATCCTCTTCTTTTTCAACCATCAAGTTGATTTCACTGACATGTTCTTTTAGGCCAATGAAGAGTTCAAGATGTTCTGTTAAGATTTTTGCTGCAAGAGATGTTGCTTCGTCAGCCTTCATTGAACCATCTGTTGTAACTTCAAGGATTAACCTATCGTAGTCTGTTCTTTGTCCAACTCTTGTGTTTTCAACTTTCCAGTTTACTTTTTCAACAGGAGTGAAGTTAGAATCCATAGGTATAATTCCAATTTCAGTTATTTCATCTTTTTTAAGTTCAGAAGGTTCATAGCCTCTTCCCTTTTCCACCATCATTTCAAGATAAAAATCAGCATCATCATTTAGGGTTGCTATATGTTGATCTGGATTAATAATACTTACATGTGGTGCAAGTTCAATGTCAGAGGCTTTAATTTCTCCCTTGCCCTTTTTTTCTATTATTAGTTTTACAGGCTCATCTTCAGTCATCTTTAAAACTATAGATTTAATATTTAAAACTATTTCAGGTACATCTTCCAATACTCCTGGAATTGTATCAAATTCATGTTCAACGCCACGTATATTGATAAAAGATACAGCTGCGCCTGGTAGAGAGGAAAGTAACACTCTTCTTAAGGAATTTCCAATAGTGATACCAAATCCAGCTTCTAAGGGTTCAACGACAAACTTGCCATATAAACCCGATTCATCTAATTCTTCAATACTAATCCTAGGTTTTTCAATTTCAATCATGGGTACCCTCCTTCTCGGTCAATAGTTTAGACTCTTCTACGTTTTGGTGGTCTACATCCATTGTGAGGAATTGGAGTAACATCTTTAATCATTGTTACTTCAAGACCTGATGCTTGAAGAGATCTAATTGCAGCTTCTCTTCCTGAACCTGGACCCTTAACATATACGTCAACGCTCTTTAGTCCGTGTTCTTTAGCTTTTTCAGCTGCTTCTTGTGCTGCCTCTTGTGCTGCAAAAGGAGTAGACTTTCTTGAACCTCTAAATCCAAGTTGTCCAGCACTAGCCCAAGATATAACATTACCGTTAATATCAGTAAGAGTAACCATAGTGTTGTTAAATGTTGAAGCTATATGTGCTTCGCCTTTTTCAATATTTTTACGTACACGTCTTCTAGCACGTGTAACTTTTTGTTTTTTTGCCATTTAAGTCCCCCCTTACTTACTCTTAGAAACAAGTTTCTTAGGACCTTTTCTTGTCCTAGCATTTGTCTTAGTCTTTTGTCCTCTTACAGGAAGACCAGCTTTATGTCTTCTTCCACGGTAGCAGTTGATTTCACGAAGTCTCTTGATGTTCATAGCAACATCACGACGTAAATCACCTTCTACGTGGTACTTATCAATTTCTTCTCTAATTTTAGCAAGTTCTGCTTCTGTAAGGTCTTTAACACGAGTGTCAAAGTCAATACCAGCTGCAGTTAAAATTTCTTGAGATCTGGGTTTTCCAATACCGTAGATATATGTGAGTCCAATTTCAACTCTTTTTTCTCTAGGTAAATCAACACCGGAAATTCTAGCCATAATTACCTCCCTTATCCCTGTCTTTGTTTATGTTTCGGATTTTCACAGATTACCATTACTTTTCCGTTTCTTTTAATTATTTTGCACTTTTCGCACATCTTTTTTACAGATGGTCTTACTTTCATTTAAATGCCTCCTGACTCTGGATTATTTCTTTCTCCAAGTTATTCTTCCTCGAGTAAGATCATAAGGTGAAAGCTCAACTGTCACCTTATCACCAGGAAGAATTCTAATATAATTCATTCTCAATTTACCTGAAATATGAGCGAGTATGATATGTCCATTTTCAAGTTCAACCTTGAAATGAGTATTAGGAAGAGCGTCTACAACAACGCCTTCTACTTCAATTACATCTTCTTTAGCCATATTATTAAGGATCCTCCTTTAGCTATAAGGTAATAGTTTCTTTCTAATATAGGTGTCGCTGAAGTCACTAACCTCAGTATCAATGACATCCTTATATATATAAAGATGTTTTACCTTTTTTTTCTTTGGTCGATCTAGCTTTCTTAGTTTTCCATCAACGAGTAAGAGAAGGTCATCATCAATGATATCCATTATGATATAAACCTTGCCCTCATCCCTACCTTTTTTGGATCTTACCACTTGTCCCTTCAAAAGACTAAATGTTTTATCCATGAACTATTCGAGACCAATAACTATATCGTCAAATACTTTATCAATATCCTTGGCACCGTCAATGTCTATTAATAGATTTTGAGCTCTATAGTAGTCAATAAGAGGTGCTGTTTGATCAAAGTAAACAGAAATTCTAGTCTTTACAGTTTCTTCAGTATCGTCATCTCTTTGAATAAGCTTAGTGCCGTCCTTATCACAAATTCCTTCTTCCTTTGGAGGATTGAACTTAACGTGATAAGTCATTCCACAAGTTTTACAAACACGTCTTCCAACAGCTCTTTCAATTAAGATTTCTGGATCAACAGAAATGTTAATTACCTTAGTTAGCTTGTCATCATTCTTGTCTAAGATTGAGTCAAGGCTAACAGCTTGAGCTACAGTTCTTGGGAAACCGTCTAGTAGAAATCCTTCTTTAGCATCCTCCTTGTTAAGTCTGTCTTCAACAAGTGCAATAACAAGATCATCAGGAACTAAAAGACCTTTGTCCATATAGGACTTAGCTTTCTTTCCAAGTTCAGTATTGTTCTTAATATTTTCTCTAAAGATATCTCCAGTTGAAATGTGTGGGATATTGTATTTTTCAACAATATATTCAGCTTGTGTGCCTTTTCCGGCCCCTGGAGGTCCCAATATAACTAATTTCATAATTACCTCCTACTTATTCTTTAAGAATCCACGATAATTTCTCATGATTAATTGTTGTTCTAACACCCTGTGAATTTCAAGTACAACACCAACAACGATGATAATTGATGTACCACCATAGTTAAATTGTAGGCCTGAAATAAGTGTTAAGATTGTTGGAAGAACTGCAAGTATAGAAAGTGCAATTGCTCCCGGCATAACTAATCTATTTAAAGTTCTACCTAAATAATCACTTGTAGGTTTTCCTGCTCTAATACCACTAATAAAACCACCATTAGCTTGAAGGTTCTTAGAGTATTCAACAGTGTTAAATTGGATTGTAGTGTAGAAGAATGTGAAGAATACAATAAGAATTATTGTAGATATTATATAAATCACAGCTCCAGGTATAAAAACCTCAGCTCCAGGTCCTCCAGTAGGAGTTAACCATTTTTGAATCCAATTTCTAGTTGATTCACTTGTAAACATAGCAATAGTTGCTGGAATAGCAAGTAGTGAGTTAGCGAAGATAATTGGCATAACACCAGTCATTAAAACCTTAATAGGAATATGAGTGGATTGGCCACCGTACATCTTTCTACCAACAACTCTCTTTGCATATTGTACAGGAATTCTTCTCTCACCTTCAGTAAGTGTTACTACAAATACAACAATTGCAATAGCAATTATTATAAATAGCACTAAGAAGATTGGGCTAGATTTGCCTGCCTTTACAAGAGCAACAGATTGAGCTATATCAAGTGGGAATCTTGAAACGATACCTGCAAAAATTAATATTGAAATACCATTTCCAATTCCGTGTTCAGTAATTTGTTCTCCTATCCAAATTAAGATCGCTGTACCTGCAACTATTGATAGGATAATAGTTACATATTCAATAGCACTTGTTGCGTTAACTGCTTGTCTAAATAGACCAAAAGTATAACCAATTGCTTGAATAAGAGCGATAACAATAGAAAGGTATCTAGTGTATTTTGCAATAGCCTTTCTACCAGTTTCTCCTTCTTTTGCAAGAGATTCCAATGATGGAATAGCAATTGTCAAAAGTTGAAGTATGATTGATGCTGTAACATATGGATAAATGTTAGCAGCAAAAATAGTAAATCTTCTAAAGTTTCCTCCTGCCATTAGGTCAAGGAAGGAAAAAATTGATCCGCCTGCTCCACTCATAAGTTGTGAAATCACTTGTGAGTTCATATAAGGAACGGCGATATGTGATCCAAGTCTATATAATAGAAGCATGAAAAGAGTGAAAAGCATCTTCTTACGAAGAGATTCAACCTTCCACGCATTTCTAAAAGTGGACAGCATTAAATCACCTCGGCCTTTCCTCCGCAAGCCTCAATTTTTTCTATAGCAGATTTTGAGAAATGCTGAGCTTTAACAGTTAATTTAACATTTAATTCACCATCTCCCAAGATTCTAATTCCGTCTTTAGCCTTACCAGCTTTAATATATTTATTTTCGATTAAGAATTCAGGAGTGATTTCAGTTCCTTCTTCAAATACATTAAGATCAGCTACGTTTAATACTGCATATTCTTTCTTAAAGATATTTGTAAATCCTCTCTTAGGAAGACGTCTAAATAGTGGCATTTGACCACCTTCAAATCCAGGTCTTACTCCGCCGCCACTTCTAGCATTTTGTCCCTTGTGACCCTTGCCGGAAGTTTTACCAGTACCGGAACCAATTCCACGACCTACTCTCTTTCTAGCTTTAACTCCGCCGCCTTCGTTAGGTCTTAAGTCATGTAACTTCATTAGGTACACCTCCTTATTCTACTACTTCGATCATATAATCGACTTGTTTTAACATTCCTCTGATTTGAGGAGTGTCATTTTTTTCAATTACTTGGTTTACTTTTTTGAAACCAAGAGCTTTAATTGTTTTTCTGTGTTTTGGCACTTTACCGATAGGACTTTTTACAAGTTTAATTTTAATTGTACTCATGATTTTCCTCCTATCCTAAAATTTCTTCAACAGATTTATTTCTAAGTTTTGCAACAGATTCTGCAGTCTTAAGAGACTTTAGACCTTCCATTGTTGCATTAACGATGTTTCTTGGGTTGTTTGTACCAATGTTCTTAGTACGAATATCAGTAATACCTGCAAGTTCGCATACAGCACGCACTGCACCACCGGCAATAACTCCTGTACCTTCTCTTGCTGGTTTTAAGAATACTTTACCTGCACCATAAATTCCAGTTACTTGATGAGGAATAGAAGTGTTTAGTAAGTTAACTCTTACAATATTCTTTCTAGCATCTTGTGTTGCTTTTCTTATAGCTTCAGGAACTTCAAGAGCTTTACCAGTACCTACACCAACGTGTCCGTTTTTGTCACCAACTACTACAAGAGCTGAGAATCTAAAGTTTCTACCACCCTTAACTACTTTGGCAACTCTATTAATAGCTACTACTCTTTCTTCAAGATCAAGTTCTGCCGCATTTATTAATGAACGCTCCATTACTTCCTCCTTCTTAGAATTTTAGACCAGCTTCTCTAGCTGCATCAGCAAGTGCTTTGACCTTACCGTGGAATACATATCCACCTCTGTCAAATACAACTTCTTCAATTCCTTTTTCTTTTGCCTTATTAGCAATAGATTCTCCAACAGATTTAGCTGCTTCAATATTTCCAGTGTTTTCTAGGTTTAATCCCTTATCAAGTGTAGATGCACTTGCTAAAGTATTGCCAGCTTCATCATCAATTAGTTGAGCATAAATATGTTTAGATGATCTGTAAACTGAAAGTCTAGGCTTCATAGAAGTACCGGAGATATGATTTCTAATTCTTTTGTGTCTTTTAATTCTGTTTTCATTTCTATTAATCTTTTTTAACACTTAAATTCTCCTTTCTTACTTACCTGTCTTACCAACTTTACGTCTTACATGTTCATCAGTATATCTAATACCCTTACCCTTATATGGTTCAGGTTCTCTGAAGCGTCTAATGTAAGCAGCATAAGCGCCAACTTGTTGTTTGTCATTACCTCTAATAATAATTGAGTTAGGAGATGGAACTTCTACTTCAATACCTTCTGGATCTTCTAAATCAAGAGGGTGAGAGAAACCTAAGTTAAGAGAAAGAACCTTTCCCTTCTTAGCAGCTCTGTATCCTGTACCGATTATTTCAAGAGATTTTGAATAACCTTCTGTAACGCCAATTATCATATTTTCAATTAGAGTTCTAGTTAAACCGTGAAGTGCCTTAATTCTTTTAATATCATTTGGTCTTTCTACAGTGAGAACTCCGTCATTTAATTCTATTTTTAAATCTTTATCGAAAGATTGTGTTAGTTCACCCTTTGGTCCCTTAACAGTAACTGTTTGACCGTCAACTTTAACATCAACGCCCTTTGGGATTTCAATAGGTTTTTTGCCAATTCTTGACATTTTTCACCTCCAAATTACCAAACGTAGCAGATTACCTCTCCGCCAACTTTATTTTGTCTTGCCATTTTATCTGTAATTATTCCCTTAGATGTAGAGATAATTGCAATTCCTAGTCCACCTAGAACTTTAGGAACATCGTCGCACTTAACATAAACTCTAAGTCCCGGTTTAGATATTCTCTTTAAACCAGAGATAACTCTTTCACCGTCCTGAGAATATTTAAGATCTATTTTAATAATTCCTTGTTTGTCATCTTCAACAACGTCATATCCTTTAATATAACCTTCATCAAGAAGAATCTTTGCGATTTCTTTTTTGATGTTTGAGCAAGGAACATCAACAGATTTGTGTCTTGCATTATTTGCATTTCTAATTCTTGATAGCATATCTGCAATTGGGTCTGTCATCATATCAGTTTGCCTCCTTTCATCTAAGGCTTATTACCAGCTAGCTTTTCTTACGCCAGGGATTTGTCCTTTATACGCAAGTTCTCTAAAGCATATTCTACATATTCCATATTTTTGTAAAACTGAATGTGGTCTTCCACAAATTTTACATCTTGTATATTCACGAGAAGAATACTTTTGTTTCCTCTTTTGTTTAGCAATCATTGATTTTTTAGCCACTTTGTACCTCCTTAAGCCTTAGCAAAAGGCATTCCCATCTTGTCTAGGAATTCTTTAGCCTCTTCATCAGTTTTAGCTGTAGTTACTATATTGATGTCCATCCCTCTAATTGTGTCTACCTTATCGTATTCAATTTCTGGGAAGATAAGTTGTTCTTTAAGACCTAGTGCATAGTTTCCTCTGCCGTCAAATGCAGTTGGCTTAACACCTCTAAAGTCTCTTACTCTTGGAAGAGCAACGTTCATAAGCTTATCTAAGAAATCATACATTCTTTCGCCTCTTAGAGTAACCTTAACACCAACGTTTTGACCTTCACGAAGTTTAAAGTTAGCTATAGATTTTCTTGCCTTAGTAACAAGTGCCTTTTGACCTGAGATAAGAGTTAGGTCTTCAACAGCTGCTTCTAGAGCCTTGTGGTTATCTTTAGCTTCGCCAAGACCAATGTTTATAGTGATCTTTTCAAGTTTCGGTACTTCCATAACGCTTGAATAATTGAAGCGTTCCATTAGGTGGCCCACAACTTCTGTCTTATATTTTTCTTGTAATCTTGAAGTCATTATTCTACCCCCTACTTAATGATGTTTCCGCTAGATTTTGCAAATCTAACTTTCTTTCCGTCTTCAAATTTATAACCAACTCTTGTTGCCTTTCCTGATGCACTGTCAAAGTACATTACATTAGACACGTGAATTGGTGCTTCCATTTTTTCTATTCCACCTGGTGCTTGAGGTCCTCTTGGTTTCATGTGTTTAGTAACAACATTTACCTTTTCTACAACTACTAAGTCTTTCTTAGGAATTGTTCTTAGGACTTTACCAGTCTTGCCTTTATCTTTTCCGGCTATAACTTTTACGATGTCATCTTTTTTAATTCTCATATTACACCTCCAAATTATAGTACTTCCGGAGCTAGAGAAATAATCTTCATGAAGTTTCCAGCTCTAAGTTCTCTAGTTACAGGTCCAAAAATACGAGTCCCAACAGGGCTTCTATCGTCTTTTATTACAACAGCTGCGTTATCATCAAAACTGATGTAAGATCCATCTTTTCTGCTAATACCCTTGTTTGTTCTAACGATAACTGCTTTTACAACAGCTCCTTTTTTGACAACGCCACCGGGTGTTGCATGTTTTACAGAACATACTACAATGTCGCCAATGTTAGCTGTTCTTCTATTAGTACCACCAAGGACTTTAACAACAGATAGTTCTCTTGCACCTGAATTGTCAGCAACACGCAATCTTGTTTCTTGTTGAATCATGTTATTCTCCTTTCAAGCTAAAATTATTGAGCCTTTTCAATAATTTCTACAAGTCTCCATCTTTTATCTTTACTTAGTGGTCTAGTTTCCATAACTTTTACGCGATCACCAATACCACATTCATTATTTTCATCATGAGCCTTGAAATTAGTAGACTTCTTAAATCTCTTTTTATAGATAGGATGAGTCTTTAAAGTCTCAGTTTGAACTACAATAGTCTTATCCATCTTATCGCTTACAACAATACCTGTTAAAGTTTTTCTTGAATTTCTTTCCATGAGATTAAGCCTCCTTTCCTACTTCAAGTTCACGTTCTCTAATGATCGTTTTTACTCTTGCTATATCTCTTTTAACACTTTTAATACTTGATGGATTGTCAAGTTGGCCAGTTGCCAATCTGAATCTCAAATTAAAAAGTTCATTTTTAAGTTCATTAACTTTATTATTTAAATCTTCGCTTGACATCTTGCGAATTTCATTAGCCTTCATTTGAGTCACCATCCTTATCTTTCATAACGAATTTTGTTCTAATAGGGAGTTTCATGGATGCAAGTCTCATAGCTTCTCTTGCAACTTCTTCTGAAACACCACCCATTTCAAATAAAACTCTACCTGGTTTAACAACTGCTACCCAGTATTCTGGTGCACCCTTACCGGAACCCATACGAGTTTCAGCAGGCTTTTCTGTAACAGGTTTGTCTGGGAAAATCTTAATCCAGATATTTCCACCTCTACGAATATATCTTGTCATAGCACGACGTGCCGCTTCTATTTGATTTGAAGTTATCCAACAAGGTTCTAAAGCTTTTATACCATATTCGCCGTATGCAAGCTCATTACCACGCATAGCCTTGCCCTTCATTCTGCCTCTGTGAACTTTACGATATTTTACTCTCTTAGGCATCAACATGACTATTCCCCCCTTCTTTAAGACTCTTTATTTCTATTGTCTCTTCTATTATTTCTATTGAAGTTATTGTTTCTGTTATCGCGTCTCTTGCGATTTCTGTTATCTCTATTATCTCTAGATCTTCTTCCTCTTTCTTCAGTTAGTTCAGGAAGAACTTCACCCTTGTATAGCCATACCTTAACACCGATTTTACCGTAAGTTGTATCAGCTTCAGCAAAACCATAGTCAATGTCAGCTCTTAAAGTTTGTAGAGGAATAGTTCCTTCAGAATATCCTTCGGTTCTTGCCATGTCAGCACCACCAACACGACCTGAAACAGAAGTCTTGATACCAAGTGCTCCTTGACGCATAGTTCTTTGGATTGCTTGTTTCATAGCACGTCTAAATGCAACTCTTCTTTCAAGAGCTTCAGCAATACCTTCAGCAACGATTTGTGCATCTAAGTCTTGGTTTTTGATTTCTTCTACATTTATTACAACAGATTTACCTGTAAGTTTTTCAATTTCAGTTCTTAGTTCTTCAACGCCTGCTCCACCACGGCCAATTACCATGCCTGGTTTTGCTGTGTGAATAGAAATCTTAACTCTATTAGCAGCTCTTTCAATTTCGATCTTAGAGATACCTGCAGCATAAAGTTTTTTCTTAACATAATTTCTAATCTCGTTGTCTTCAACTAAAAGATCGGCAAAATTTTTCTTGTCTGCGTACCATTTTGAATCCCAATCTTTGATTACTCCAACACGAAGTCCATGTGGGTTTACTTTTTGACCCATTCTCTACCTCCTTACTCTCTTTCTGCTACTACAACGCCAATGTGACTTGATCTTTTTAGAATTGGATAAGCCATTCCCTTAGCCTTAGGACGGAATCTTTTCATTGTTGGGCCTTCGTTTGCGTAAGCCTTTTTAACATAAAGATCTCCTCTGTCTAAGTTAAGGTTGTTTTCAGCGTTAGCTACAGCTGAATGTAGTACCTTATATAGTTCATGAGCTCCTCTTTTGTTAGTAAACTTTAAAATAGAGAGGGCTTCATCAACGCTTTTTCCGCGTATTTCTGCGCAAATATAGTTCACCTTTAGAGGTGATATTCTTACATATTTAGCAATTGCTTGTGCTTGCATTATAACCCTCCTTACTTAAGTGTAGTACTCTTTTCGCTCTTGCCGCCATGGCCTCTGTATGTTCTTGTTGGAACAAATTCGCCTAATTTATGTCCTACCATGTCTTCAGTAATGTATACTGGCACATGTTTTCTGCCGTCATGAACAGCAATTGTGTGAGAAACAAATTCAGGGAAAATAGTTGAGCGACGAGACCAAGTTTTAATTACTTTGTGTTCGTTTTTATCATTAAGCTCGTTAACCTTCTTTAGAAGGTGTTCATCAGCAAATGGTCCTTTTTTTATTGATCTACTCATTAATACCCTCCGATTACTTAGTTCTTCTTCTTACGATATACATATCAGATTTTTTAGATTTCTTTCTAGTCTTAAGTCCTAGAGCTTTCTTGCCCCAAGGAGTCATTGGTGAAGGTCTACCAATTGGAGTTCTACCTTCCCCACCACCATGAGGGTGATCAACAGGGTTCATTGCAGATCCTCTTACGTGAGGTCTTCTTCCAAGATATCTGCTCTTACCTGCCTTACCTAAAGTGATAAGTTCGTGAGAAATGTTTCCAACTTGTCCAATAGTTGCCTTACATCTTTGGCTTATTAATCTAAATTCACCTGAAGGAAGTCTAAGTTGAGCGTACTTACCTTCTTTAGCCATAAGTTGTGCAGATGATCCAGCAGATCTTGCGATTTGGCCACCACGTCCTGGAGTCATTTCTACGTTGTGAACAGTAGTACCAACTGGAATGTCAGCAAGCATAAGTGTGTTACCAACTTTGATATCTGCATCTGATCCAGATTCAACAACATCTCCTACCTTTAAACCATTTGGTTGGATGATGTATCTTTTTTCACCATCAGCATAGTTTAAAAGTGCAATGTAAGCTGTTCTGTATGGATCGTATTCAATAGCTGCTACTCTTGCAGGAATATTGTCTTTATCTCTCTTTAAATCTATAATTCTGTATTTTCTTTTAACTCCGCCGCCTCTGTGTCTACTAGTAATTCTACCATGAGTATTTCTACCGGCAGTTTTGTTGATAGTTGTTAGAAGAGATTTTTCAGGTGTTGTCTTAGTAATCTCTTCGAATGAAGCAACTGTCATTTTTCTACGGGCAGGAGTTGTAGGTTTAAATCCTTTAATCGCCATTATTAATACCTCCTACTATCAAATAGAATCAAAAAATTCTATCGGCTCTGAGTCATCAGTAAGCTTAACTATAGCTTTTTTCCATGAAGGACGTCTTCCTTGATGAACTCCTTGTCTTTTAAGTTTACCACGCATATTCATTGTATATACTTTCTCAACCTTAACGCCGAAGATTTCTTCAACAGCTTCTCTGATTTCAGGTTTTGTAGCAGTTTTAACAACTTCAAAAGTGTATTTATTTTCTGCCATCATGTCCATACTTTGTTCAGTGATTAAAGGTCTTTTTATAACGTCAAATTTATTCATCAGTTAAAAACCTCCTCAACAACATCAAGTGCAGACTTTGTGATAACAAGGTTATCGTACTTTAATAAGTCGTATACGTTAATGTCTGTAGCTCTTGATGTTTTAACACCAGCGATGTTTCTTGCTGCTCTTTGAACATCTTTTTCGTCGTCATTAATAACTACAAGTGCCTTGTTGCCAGCACCAATTTCCTTTAAGATGTTAGCAAAAACTTTTGTCTTAGCTTCTTCCATTTGGATAGAATCTACAAGAATCATTTCGCCATCTTGTAACTTGCTAGTAAGAACTGACTTAAGAGCAACTCTTCTAGTCTTCTTAGGAGTTGTGTAAGAGTAATCTCTAGGTTTCTTAGCGAAAACAACTCCACCGCCTCTCCATTGAGGTGATCTAATAGAACCTTGTCTTGCACGACCAGTTCCCTTTTGTCTCCAAGGCTTTCTTCCGCCTCCACGAACTTCAGCACGTGTCTTAGCAGAGTGAGTACCTTGTCTATTGTTAGCCAAAATATTTTTAACAACTAAATAAACAGCATGAGTGCTAACAGGAGCAGCAAATAGCCCTTCACTTAGTTCGACTTCTTCAACAGGATTTCCCTTAATGTCAATCATTTGAATTTTAGGCATTTTTTAACCTCCCTATCTTATTTAGTCATTTTAACAGTGCTTTTAACTCTAACAGTTCCCTTCTTAGGTCCTGGGATAGCACCCTTAACTAAAATTAAATTTTTATCTGTATCTATTCTTACAATTTCTAGATTTTGTACAGTAACTCTTTCGTTACCCATTTTTCCAGCCATTCTGTGGTTTTTCCAAACTCTTCCTGGATAAGAAGCAGCTCCCATACCACCTGGCATTCTGTGGAATTTAGAACCGTGAGTTTCTCTACCACGACCGAAGTTGTGACGTTTGATAACACCAGCAGTTCCCTTACCCTTTGAAGTTCCAACAACATCAACGTGTTCTCCAGCTTCAAAGATATCTACCTTTATTTCATCGCCTAGGTTGTAAGATTCAACATCATCTGTTCTAAATTCTGAAAGATGTTTTCTGTATCCTACACCAGCCTTGTCAAAATGTCCCTTCTCAGGTTTGTTTAATCTTCTTTCTTTAACCTCTTGTGTTGCAACTTGGATAGCATTGTATCCATCACTTTCAATTGTTTTCTTTTGCACAACAACATTTGGTTCTACTTCAATAACTGAGACAGGAGTGACAGTACCCTCTTCATCAAAAATTTGGGTCATGCCAATTTTTTTACCTACTAAATATTTCATGTTGCACCTCCTAATATTTACAGCGGACTTCTATAAGTAGAAGTCATATAAAGCAAAGTTTTAAAGTTTAATTTCAATATCTACACCAGCTGGTAGATTTAACTTCATAAGTGAATCTACAGTCTTTTGTGTAGGGTTTAATATATCAATTAGACGCTTGTGAGTTCTTTGCTCAAATTGTTCTCTTGAATCCTTGTACTTGTGTACAGCTCTTATAATTGTGATGATTTCCTTTTCAGTTGGAAGAGGAATTGGTCCAGAAACTTCTGCGCCGCTCTTCTTAGCAGCATCAACAATTCTTAGTGCTGAATTGTCAAGTAGTTCGTGATCATAAGCTTTAAGTTTAATTCTAATTTTTTGTTTGCCTTTGTTAGACATATTTACCTCCTATTCGCTAAAGCCTTACTTGCGAATGGGGTTATCGATACACGCACCCCGGTGTGTAAACAGGGCGCAATAGAAAAAAATAACCCTCGCCCAAGTCCAGCTTGGACTTCTCTGTCATAATTACCTCGAAACTCCTTTTTTTCAACAAAATCTCAAGCAACTTATGACTTCATCGCAACATTCTTTTTTAAACGCTCAAATATTATATAATAAAAAATCCCACTTGTAAAGGAAATTTACAGGTTTTTTTGAATTTCTTCAGATTTTTTTATTATATTAATATTAGCAATAATTTTTCGGCCTAATTTATAGGCACTCTTCTTAATATAGTCTAAAAACATTTAAATTGCAATGATTTATTTGACTTTAAGCAAATCTTTTCTATAATATAGATAATTTTTTCTATTTTTATAGAACTTTCCATAAAAATTTTATTTTAGAGCTGATTTTTTTAATTTCATGTAAGTTTTTTACATTTTTCTCAATTTTTTTGCCATAAAAAATTTTTTTGCCATAAAAACTTTTATTTTAGGTAGTTTTTTTCATATTTTATGAAATTATCTAAAAATTTGCGAAAATTTACCCTCAAAAACTCTAAAATTTAAATCTCCCAATAAATTAAATCCACAAAAAATTACATTCTGAAAATTCCAAGGCAACAAAAAACAACCGGCGTAGCCGGTTGTTTTGCTTTTGCGGTCCAAAGGATCTTTTTTACTAGCTGCGTCTCAAGGACGCTTGTGGTTTACCACATGCAATTTTTACTTGCTAACCCCTAAAGGGGTCTGTGTTATCCATGATTATCTGACCACTTAATTCATCTTCTTTAAGTTGGTTGTGAATATACTCTTTTATTGCTTTTGTATTTTTGCCTGATGTATCTACATAGTATCCTCGCACCAAAATTGCCTTCCCCTATATTTGTATATTAAGCTACCCCATTTGTCATATATCATTATGCTGCTTTTTCCTTTTAAAAATCCCATAAAACTAGACACACTCAATTTTGGTGGTATCTCTAGCAACATGTGTACATGATCTGGACAAACTTCTGCTTCTATTATGTTAACACCTTTCCAGTTGCAAAGCTCTCTTAATATTTCACCTATTCCCAATCTTTTACTTCCATAAAATACTTTCCTTCTATATTTTGGAGCGAACACTACATGTTATTTACAATTCCATCTTGTGTGATAAATTATGTGTATGATTTAAATTCATAAAAAACCTCCTGTTATTTTTGTGTTCTGGTAAACCACAAATTTATTTTAACATGGAGGTCTTTTTATTTTTTATTATTCATCGCTAAAGCTAAATTGAACCCCCGGTCAAACCGGGGGTATTCTAATTACAAAAAGAAGTATTACAACCATAATTCTTTTTCTTATAATTTATTTCTTAGTATTTTTATGAAATATCTTTAATAGGGACCTTAATTTCCCCTAGTCATTAAATAATTGTAGGCGCCAAGGGCTGCTGTCGCACCTGAACCCTCTGCTATTATGATTTGTTTGAAGGCTGAGTTAGTGCAGTCCCCTGCTCCATAAACTCCTTCAAGGCTTGTAGCCCCAAACTCATCTACAATTATTTCTCCACGAGAATTTTTTTCTACCATGTCTGCCCACTCAGTCATTGGTACAAGTCCAACTTGGATAAAGCAGCCTTCAGTATTTTCTTCTATGACTTCGCCACTTACCCTGTCCTTGTAAGAAATTTTTTCCAAAACTTTTTCTCCAGTCAAGGCTTGAGTTTCTGCATTAGTAACTATTCTCACATTTTTAAATTCTTTTAGCTTGTCTTGAAGAACCTTGTCTGCCTTTAGTTTTGGCAAGAATTCTAGGACTAAGACTTCCTTGGCAAGGCTAGCAAGATCAATTGCAGCTTCGATACCAGAGTTTCCTCCACCAATTACTGTGACCTTCTTACCCTTAAAGAGTGGTCCGTCACAGTGAGTGCAGTAGGCAACGCCCTTGTTCCTAAATTCTATCTCTCCAGGAATGCCAATTAGCCTCCACTTGGCTCCAGTTGCAATTATTAAAGTCTTGGCAAATAGCTCTCCCTTATTAGTAATAACTTTTAAAGGTTTACCTTCTACAATATCAGTTACAGATGCACCTTCAATAATATCAACTTTATACTTGTCTAGATGAACCTTCACATCGTCCATGTATTTTGGTCCCTCTGTGTATTCAATCCCAGTAATATTTTCTATTGAAAGAGTTTCCTTAACCTGACCGCCAAATTCTTCAGCCACAAGTCCAACTTTTATTCCCTTTCTCGCTCCATAGATGGCAGCTGTTGCCCCACCAGGGCCTCCACCAATAATAAGACTGTCAAAAACAGGTTTTTCTTCTAGCTTTAAGTCCACTTCCTCATGGCTAATCTTGTTTAAGATTTCATCTAAAGAAACCTTACCATTGTTAAAGACTTCATCCTTTAGATAAGTTGTTGGCACCGCCAAGACCCCAAGGTCCTCTACATAGTCTGTGAAAACAGACCCATCAACCATTGTGTGCCTAATCTTTGGATTTAAGACTGCCATAATGTTTAAAGCCTGAACAACTTCAGGGCAATTGTGGCAGGATAGACTCACCATAGTTTCAAATTCCATTTCCTCATCAAGAGCTTCTATCCTCTCCCTAGTCTTGTCATCAATCTTTGGAGGACGACCTCCAACTTGTAAGAGGGCAAGGATAAAGGACTCAAACTCATGACCTAGAGGAAGACCAGCAAAAGTAACTCCACTTACAGACCCAGATGAAAGGCTAAAGCTTGGCTTAAACTTTAAGTCAGCTTCCTCTAGCTTAATCTTATCTGTAATGCTAGCCACTTCATCAACAAAGTCTCTTAACTTTTTAGAATTTTCTGAATCATCAAGGCTAATAGAAATTACAACCTCTCTCTCGAGAAGTTGTAAATATCCCTTAACCTGATTTTTTAAATTTTGATCTAACATTAAATCTTTCCAACTAGGTCTAATCCTGGAGTTAAAGTCTTTCCAGATTGCTTCCATTTTGCTGGACATACTTGGCCAGGATTGTTTCTTACAAATTGTCCTGCTCGAATTTTGTCAATAACTTGGCTGGCATCACGACCAATTCCATCTGCATTGATTTCCAAAGTTTGGATCACTCCATCCGGATCAATTATAAAAGTAGCTCTTTGTGCAAGGCCTGCTTCTTCATCAAGTACATCAAAGTCCCTTGCAATTGACTTGTGCGAGTCAGCCAACATTGTGAACTCAAGCTTATTAATAGCTTCAGAGTGGTCATGCCATGCCTTGTGAACGAAGTGAGTGTCAGTTGACATTGAGTAAACTTCAGCTCCCAGTTCCTTTAACTTCTCATATTGTTCTTGCATGTCTTCAAGTTCAGTTGGACATACAAAAGTAAAATCTGCAGGGTAGAACATTAAAACTGTCCACTTGCCTTCAAAGTCCTTGTTAGAAACTTCTACAAACTCTTCCCTGCTAGGGGCATAGCCCATAGTTTTAAACTCAGGTATCTTCTTTCCTATTTGTGACATATTGTCCTCCTTATATTTTAAAATTTATTTGTTACTATCTATCAATTTATCTATACCCACAAAACCCTATTTTTTTTAAATATATAATCTTTTTAATCTTAACTTTTTTGTAAAACAAAAAAAGAAGTATGGCTTCCATACTTCTCTTTAGATGTAGTTTTTATTTTAAATTTTCATCTTCTATCTCTAAGGGTATTATCCTCTCATAGGTCTTCCCATCAATTTGAAATTCTGAAATACTCACATCAACAGAAAAAGATTTTTTTAAGTTCTCCCTTGTGAGGACTTGCCTAGTTGGTCCAAACTTATAGGTCTTGTCGTAATTAAGCAAGAGGCACTTGTTGGAAATTGAAAGGGCGTGATCTGGGTAGTGGGTGTTCATGACAATTATGACACCTGACTCTGCCAAGCTCTTTATCAAATTCAAAATCACCATTTGATTCTTGTAGTCCAGGCCACTTTCTGGTTCGTCCAAAATTATAATCTTTGGATCCTTCATGAGGCTCCTGGCAATTAAGAGCATTTGAACTTCTCCCCCACTCATCTGGTCTGATGCCTTGTCACGCAAGTGATAGATTCCTATAGACTTCATAACTTCTTCTGCCCTTCTTAGGTCCTTGTCCCTTGGCTTCTCAAAGATTGACATGGAAGAAGTTGACCCAAAGAGGACCATCTCAAGACCTGTGTAGGCAAAGGCAGAAGACCTCTTTTGAGGGATATAAGAAATCTTTGACCAAAGTTCTCTCTCTTTAATAGAAGAAATATTTTCCCCATCTAAAAAAGTTCCACCAGATGTCCAAGGGAGTAGGCCTGTCAAACACCTTATAAGGGTAGTCTTGCCCACCCCGTTGGGACCAAGTATAGAGAGGACATCAGAATCTTCAAGGGAAAAATTTATATCCTTTAATATAAAATCAGATTTTTTAAATTTAAAATTTCCTCCAGAAACTTCTAGCTTCATTTAAAAATCCCTCCTGACCTTCTCATTAAGATTATAAAAATTGGTGCCCCTATAATTGCCGTTAAAATTGAAATTGGAAGTTCAATTACTGAAACCGTCCTCGATAGGGCTTCGATTAGGATCATAAAGCCTGCCCCAAAACTTATTCCAAGAGGCAAGGTGTAGAGGTTGTTGGACCCCACCATCAACCTCACGAGATGGGGGATAATCAAACCAATCCATCCAATTTGTCCGCAAATAGAAACTGAGGATGCAGTTATAAGTGTAGCTGCAAGTATAAAAATCAACCTAGTCTTCTTGACGTTAATCCCAAGAGACCTGGCCTCATCTTCTGAAAGAGACAAGAGGTTTAGGCTCCACCTCATCTTGTAGATTACAAAGATTGAAATCAAGATAAGGGGACCTGCCAAGGCTAGGTTCTTGTAAGAAGTCCTTCCAAAGGACCCCATTAGCCAGTAGGTAATTTGTGGCAACTTGTCCATGGGATCAGCCGTGTACTTCAAGAGGGAAGCCAGGGCATTGGCAAGAGAAGAAACAATTATCCCAGCCAAGACCAGCATTATCATAGAAGTCTCTTCCCTCTTCACAAGGTTAATTGTTATGAGTATTGAAAGGAGACCAAAGACCATGGCGAGAACTTGAATCCCCATAGTCCCAAGAGATAGAATTATCCCAAGGACTGCTCCAAGGGATGCTGCCGATGTAACTCCCAAGATATCTGGAGTTGCAAGGGGGTTTGAAAAAAGTGCCTGGAAGGCAATCCCTGCAGCAGTGAGTCCTCCTCCAACAATGAGGGCTGTCAGGACCCTTGGCAGCCTAATATTTATAATTAATGACTCCATAAGGGGATCAACTTGCCCTCCACCTATTAAGTTTTTAAAAAATAAAATAATTTCAGATATTTTAATATCCATCCTCCCCATGGAAAGGCCAATAAGACCACAGGCCAGGGGAAAGAAAATTAAAATAAAATAAACATAGGGATGAAGTCTTCCATCATCCCTAGTCCAAAAGTTTTTTGTCATATATTAAACATGTCCTCGATTTGTTCATCTGTAAGTTCATAATTGTACCACTTAGCGTAGTAGTCCTTGATGACCTTATTTAAGTCGTAGTCCTTAAAGGCTTCAGGGTAAGTTTCACTTGCAAGCCAAGCTAAAACTAGTGGAGCATCTGGGTTTGGTGTTAACCAGTTCCACATACCAAGCTTTGAGTTGTAAACCCTCTTGTCCTTAACAGACTTTAAGTTAGAAAAATCAAAACCTTCAACAGTGTTGTTGTAAACTTCTTCCCTCTTTATATCCAAGAGACCAGGACCATCAAGGTAAAATACATCAGGATTCCACTTGTAAATTTCTTCCACATTTACCTTGGCATAACCCTTGGCATCTTGGGCAACATTATTTACCCCAAGTCTCTTTAACCAGAAGTCTCCAAAAGTTCCCTTGCCGGCAACAATTGGTGTACCTTCAACATATTTCCAAAGGATCATACCACTCGGCCTGTCAGCTTCAGGCACTGTGGCAATTCTCTTTTCAACATCCTTTACAATGTCGTCGCCAGCTGCCAAGAAATTATCCATCTTGCCTTCTTCGCCAAAGACATCTTCAAGAAGTTTTAGCCATTCGCCATATCTGTTAATTGGGTCAGCTGGAGTGTCTGCTCCCATAGTTACAAAACCTACACAAGGAACTCCAGTCTTCGCCAATTTTTCATAACGATCTTGGTTCTTTGCGTTGTAGAAAATTACATCTGGTTTTAATTTAATAATTTCTTCCACATTGATGTCAGATTGACCTTGAACTGTGTTTGTTGTGTCAAGTAGTTCTGGTGCAATGTCTTGTAAAACTGTGTTGGAAATAACTTGTTTTAGTGATCCAGCGTAACCAACAATGTAAGGAGCCTTGCCTTCATTGTAGGCCATGTAAGTAGAAAGAATTGGCACTTGGTCAATTACAATCTTCTCAATCTTATCTGGCACTTCAAGTTCACGACCTGCGTGGTCAACTATCTTATGAGTTCCAGTCTTTTCTTCTGCAGCAATCTTAGTGTCATTTGCTTTTTCATTTGCCGCATCATTAGTCTTTTGAGCACAGCCAGTCATTAAAAGACCAACCATTGTGGCTATAAGCATAAGGCTGGAAAACTTTTTAAATTTTTTCATCTTATATAAACCTTCTTCCTATATAAAAATAATAAACTTCCTCTTCCATTATAATACAAGCAAAAAAAATTTTAAGTACCTTATGAAATAAAGTGAATTTATTTAAGGGTTTTTTGATTATTTTTATCACTTATAAAAATTTTCTTAATACTTTCGCTATTTTGGGGTATGATATAAATATATTGAAGTAAAAATATTTTAGGAGGAACTATGAAAATATTATTATTAATGAAAATTGTTCCTGACACAACAAATGCAAAAATCGATCCAGAAACAAAAAACCTCAAGAGAGATGGAATCAAAACAGTTATCAACCCATCAGACCTTTGTGGTTTAAAATTTGCACTTAATGTCAAAGAACAAGTGGAAGAAGAAGTACAAATCGACGTGTTGACTATGGGCCCACCAGACGGAGAAAAATACCTTCGCGAATGTATCCAAATGGGTGCAGAAGAAGCTTACCTATTAGAAGGACTTGAGTTCAAGGGTTCTGATACCTTTGCAACATCCTATGCCCTAACAGAAGCAATTAAGCACATTGGCGAATACGACATCATCTTCACAGGTGACCAAACAATGGACGGAGACACAGGACAAGTTGGCCCACAAATCGCTGAAAGACTTGGCATGAACCAAGTTACTTATGTATCAGACATTAACTACAAGGACAGCGAATTTGAAGTTAAGAGAAAAGTTGCTGACGGAACTGAGACAGTTTCATTAAAGACACCTTTCCTTGCATCAGCACTAAAGGGTTCAGTTAACAAACCATCAAAGTTTGCCCTAAAGAGATCTAAGATTGCAAAAGAAAAAGAAATCCACGACCTAACTGCAGACAAACTTGGACTTGACCTTGATAAGATTGGACAAAAAGGTTCCCTTACAGTTGTAAAAGACCTTTCAGCTCCAGACAAGTTCGAAACAGGCAAGATAATTGACGAAGGTTCTGCTGACAAGAACATAGACGCAGTTATAAAGATAATCGAAGATGCGAAAGTTTTAGTGTAGGTGATAAAATGAAAAAAGGAAATATTTGGGTAGTAAACGAAACTTCAGAAGGCTCACTTTCACTTATAACTAAAGAAATAATGTCTATAGCGAGAGAACTTTCTGATGAATTAGATAGAGAACTTGTGGCAGTAGAAATTGGCCACAACAATGATGACAAGGCAAAATTATCAGGCAACCTTGGAGCCGACAAGGTCATCCAAGTTTCTGATGAACTTCTAGAAAATTACAACACAATGGCCTATGCCAAAGTCTTAGATGGCCTAATGGAAAAATACGATCCAGCAATTGTTATGCTTCCAGCATCCCATGATGGACGTGACCTTGCAGGTAGGGTTTCAGCAAAAAGAGGAGTTGGACTTGTTGCCGACTGTTCCAGCGTTGAAATAACTGAAGACAAGGAAGACATCAAGTGGATCAGACCTTCCTTTGACGGAAAATTATTCTGTGACGTAAGAATCACATCTGAAACTATGATGGCTACAATTGGTAGAGGTGGCTTTGTTGAAGCTCCTTTCAACGAATCAAAAGAAGCAGAAATAATAAAAGAAGATGCCAATATAACAGCAGATGACGTTAAGACAAAATTCATTGACTTCGAAAAAGAAGAAATCAATCCACTTCTTGACAAGCTAATGAATGCAAAAGTTGTTGTATCAGGTGGTAGAGGACTTGGTGGACCAGAAAACTGGCACCTAGTAGAAGAACTTGCAGAAGCACTTGGCGGTGCAGTTGGAGCAACTAAGGCTGTAACTGACCTTGGCTGGTGTGACAAGGACCTACAAGTTGGTGTAACTGGCGTTCAAGTAAGACCAGACCTCTACATTGCCCTTGGACTTTCAGGAGCAATCCAACACACTAAGGGTATGGAAGACTCAACAACAATAATTGCCATCAACAATGATCCAGACGCTGCCATCTTTAAGACAGCCCACTACGGAATTGTTGACGACTTATTTAATGTAGTTCCTGGATTAATAGAAGCAATAAAAAATAGAAGATAAAGCAATTAAACTTTTAAAAAGCTTGGTGAGTGTAAAATTTCACCAAGCTTTAAAAATATCTAAATTAAAAATTAATTCCATTCTAATTATCTTTTAAAAATTAAAAAATCCTATTGAGGAGAATATCCTATGAAAAAAATTGTAAAGATTTCAAATCGAAGAACTTCGACCAAAATCGCATTGTTTGAGCGAAAGCGAGTTTGCGATTTTAGAAGTTCGAGATTTAGAAAGCTTCAATTTTTGTAATGAGATATTCGACCAATAGGATTTTTTCTTAATTAAACTTATCATTCACAAAGAATTTTTATAAATTTTATTAAAAAGTTTAAACATTAATGAATAAATTTTTAAGGCTGCCTCAGGGCAGCCTTATCTTTATATTTTTTATTTATTTCAAGATATCCGACTCACTCGACAATGCTCTCTATTCGGTCGCATGGCTGAGACTTGATCAAATTTCTGCAAGAAATTTCGATAAATCTGTGTTCCTCTATTATAACTGGATAAGATTTTTCATCAGCTCATGCTTCGCTAAGGCTCGCATTGGCTGAGACTTGATTAAATTTCTGAAAAGAAATTTTGATAAGTCTGCCCGCAGATTTTTGCTTGTCAAAAATCTGTGTTCCTTTATTCTCACCACAAAACCAGAAAAACCGAGACTCGTCTCGGTTTTTCTTATCATTAAAAAAGACCTATTGAGGGAGACAATAGGTCTTTATATACATATTCTTTACTTATATTTATCTTAATCAAAATAACATCTCTATAACTCTCATTGCAACAGGCATTAGGATTACAGTCACAAGACCTGCCACTGCAATAGAAAGTCCACTCATAGCCCCTTGGATTTCTCCAAGCTTTCTCGCTTCAGAAGTACCAACAGCGTGGGAAGAAGTACCAATGGCAACTCCTTGTGCAGTTGGGTCCTTGATCCTAAAGAGTTTCATAATAAGTGGAGCGATTACTGCGCCAGTAACCCCTCTTATAACTACAAGAACAGCAGTTATAGCAGAAGCGCCACCATACTCTTCGGAAAGAGAAATTGCAATTGCTGTTGTGATTGATTGTGGAGTTGAGGATACCACAAGATTTTCGTCAATGCCCAAGAAGCTTGAAGCGAAAATTACAAAAAATACAGCAATAGCAGAACCTAAAATTGTTCCAGATAAGATTGGGATTAAGTTTTTCTTAAGTTCTGGAAGGTTTTCGTACAAATCAACTACCATGGCAACTGTAGCAGGAGCGATAAAGAACATAATAAAGTCCCCGCCTTGCTTGTAATCTTCATAAGGAATACCAGTTACCTTTAAAAATAATATACATAGGGCAATGGATATTAAAAGAGGATTGGCCAAAGGAGTCTTTAGTTTATTGTTGATCATCTTACCGATCTCAAAAGTCGCAAAGGTCAAGATGATACCAAAATATTTGTTACTAAACATCTTTCCTCCTTTGTAAAAGTTCTATAATTTTGCCAGTTAGGCCCATAGTGACAGCAGTACCAATAATAACTAGTCCAACTAGTAGGCCTGCTTGGCCCTTTATCTCATCATAGCTATTGATTATACCAACACCAGCTGGCACAAAAAGAATAGCTAGATTATGAAGGATTCCATTTGAAGTCTTCTTAACATCATCTGGTTTAATAATTCCTACTGCAAAAGCAATAAAGAGATAAATCATCCCATATACCGCTTCAGGTATTGGGAAGTTTATCAAGTGTCTTGTCACTACCCCAAGCATTAAACATACACAAAGTATGACAAATTCCTTTAAATAATTCATAGGTCACCTATTAAGCGTTAGCTTTTATTTTCTTAATTTCTTCGATAAATAGTGGAAGAACTTGTTTACAATCTCCAACAATTCCAATATCAGCTATATCAAAAATAGGAGCGTCTTCGTCCTTATTGATAGCTACGATAAAGTTTGAGTTTTCAATACCAGAAACGTGTTGAACAGCACCACTTACACCACAACCGATGTATAGGGCTGGAGCAACAATCTTACCTGATTGACCAATTTGTGAAGCCTTTGGAAGTACACCATCGTCAATAACTGGTCTTGTTCCTGAAATTGGAGCACCAAATACGTCAGCAAGTTCCTTTACAAGTGGGAAGATTTCATCAGATGATGCACCCCTACCACAAGTAACAATAATTGGAGCATCTTCAAGGTTAATTAGTCCTTCATTTGCAGTAACAATGTCCTTGATAACTGCCTTTAGGTCCTTAACTTCATCAATATTTTCTTCTACAAGATTGCCAGCACCGTCAAGGTCGTCTCTCTTGTCAAAGGATCCTGCTCTTACAACAGCAATTCTTGGAACCTTTTCGATTTTTGATTCAGTTAGAACAGTTGCACCGTAAGAAGGAGTTACATAGATTATGTCGTCACCTTCGAACTTGATGTCCATTACGTTAGTAATAGAAACTGTGTCAAGACTTGCAGCAGCATAAGGAGCTAGGTCCTTGCCGTCAAGAGTTCCTGGGATAAATATGTCTTCACAGTCATATTTCTTAGAAACTTCAACAATAACATTTGCGAAGTCTTCTAGGTTATAAGCTTCTCTTTTTACAAGTACAATTTCTTCTGCTCCAGCAGCCTTTAACTTAGCTAACTCATCATCAGCAAGTTCAAAATTAATAAGAGCAACTGACTTGCCACCCTTTTCTTTTGCGATTTCACTTGCCTTAGAAAGAGACTCTAAAGAAAGTTTAATAGGAGCAGCGTCTTTAATTTCTATATAAGTTAATATATTTTTCATCTTTTCCTCCTATTATAAAACCTTTTGTTCTACCATTAGGCTAATAGCCTTAGCTACAGTATCTTCAACTTCTTCTTCTTGGATCTTAACTCCAGCTTCCCTCTTCTTAGGTTCGAAGTCCTTAATTTCTTCAAGAATTGGGCTAGAAGTTGCTTCTACTTCGAAGTCATCAATCTTTTGTCTTCTTGCAGCCATCTTAGATTTTATAGTAGGATATCTTGGCTCATAATCTGGTTTAGCAATAGTTACAACAGATGGAAGAGAAGTTTCTACTTGTCTATATCCACCGTCTATTTCTTGCTTAGTTACAAGCTTGTCACCGTCTTTTTCCATTGCAATAACAGATGTAACAACACCAAGACCGTTTTTATTTGCATAGTAAACTCCAACTTGTGAAGCTTCTGCATCTGTAGTTTCTTTACCGAAGCAAATTACATCAAAAGCACCAAGTTCTGCTTCTAATTTTTCCTTTGCTCCCATTAGAATTTCAGTTATAGCCTTAGCATCAAGCTTTCTATAATCATCATTCTTAACTAAGTAAGCTTTGTCAGCACCAACTGCTAGACAGTTTTTAAGAGAGTTCTTAACTCCTTCATTTCCTATAGAAACTACAACTACTTGACTTTCTTCGTCTTCTTGAGCTTCCTTTAATCTTACAGCCATTTCTAGGGAGTAAGTGTCGAAAGCATTAACAACAGGCGTGATATCAGAGATAGCAGCTCTGTCCTCTTGGACAGAAACTGCTACTGAATCATCAGGCACTTCTTTTATAAATACTAGAATATTCATTATATAATCCTTAACCTCTCAATAAATTATTAGAAACTACAATTCTTAAAATTTCGTTAGTACCTTCAAAAATTTGGAAGATCTTAGCATCTCTTAGAAGCTTTTCAACAGGATATTCTCTTGAGTATCCATATCCACCAAATAATTGGATAGCATCTTCTGCAACCTTCATAGCTATATCAGAAGCATAGCATTTAGCAATTGCAGATTCCCTATTGTATGTTAGTCCCATGTCCATTCTAGTAAGAGCATTAGCAACCATTTGTCTTGCAACTTCTGTTTGAATGTCCATGTCTGCTAATTTAAATTGGATAGCTTGGTTCTTGTTAATTTGTTTACCGAATTGGATTCTTTCACTTGTATATTTTTTAGCTTCGTCAATACCCCTTTGAGCAATACCAACAGCGATACAACCCATCCAAGCTCTTGCTTGGTCAAGAGTCTTCATTGCTATAGAGAATCCTTGTCCTTCTTGGCCTATAAGGTTTTTAGCAGGAATTCTACAGTCTTCAAGAACAACGTCAGTTGTGTTTGAAGTTCTGATTCCCATCTTGTCTTCTTCCTTACCGGCACTTAGACCAGGAGTTCCAGCAGGTACTAAGAACATTGATAGTCCCCTAACACCTTGAGACTTGTCTGTAGCTGCAGTAATACAGTAGTAAGATGCAACAGCACCGTTAGTGATGAAGCACTTTCTTCCGTTTAATACGTATTCGTCACCGTCTTTTACAGCAGTAGTAGTTCCTGCACTAGCGTCAGAACCAGCACCTGGTTCAGTTAGACAGAAAGCTCCAAGTCCACCTTCGAAAGTTACATCAGCAATATATTCCTTTTGTTCTTGGTTTCCAGCAATAAGAACTGGTTTCATACCAAGACCAGATGCAGAAATAGTAGTAGCAAAACCAGCGTCAGCCTTAGCCATTTCTTCAAATAGGGCAGCTATATCAACCCTAGAAAGACCAGGTCCACCTAGTTCTTCAGGAACTTCAAGGGCAAAGTAACCTTGTTCCTTTGCCTTTTCATAAAGTTCTTCTGGGAATTCGCCAGTCCTATCTGCTTCCTTACAAACTTCTACAACTTCTTTTTCACAAAAATTTCTAATATCTAAAAGTAAGTCCTGTGCTTCTTCTGAAATTAAATATGGCATTAATTAAAATCTCCTTCTATTAAACAACTTTATCTGGGTTAAGAATTAAGTTTGGATCAAATACTTTTTTGATTCCTCTCATAAATTCAGTGTTAACTTCGCCTTCGAATTCGTGTAAGAAAGATTTCTTACCATATCCAATACCGTGTTCACCAGAAATTTGTCCACCAAACTCATAAGCCTTCTTGTAAATGTCATTCATGAATACATCAACTTGCTTAATAAATTCATCTTTTTCCATGTCATTTGAGCAAGTGTAAATGTGTAAGTTACCGTCACCAGCGTGACCAAAAGACTTAACTTCAAATGGGAAGTCCTTTGCTCTTTCATTTACATAGTGAACGTACTTAGCAATCATGTTGATAGGAACAACAACGTCACATTCGTCAAGAAGCTTAGTTTGAGATTCAATAGCTTCTAGGAAAGAAGATCTAGCAGCCCAAGCTTCCTTCATCTTGTTTGGAGTATCAGCAACTAAAATGTCAATTGCTCCAGCTTCCATAAGAACTTCAGCAGCTTGTTCAACAATATCGTTAAGTGCATCTTCATCTTCATCATCAAAAGTGATAAGAAGGTAAGCACCAATTTCAATTCCTTCTAATTCCTTAGGGAAAGTTGACTTTCCAATATAGATTTCTGACATGTCAACAATTTCTTTTTCCATGAACTCAATAGCTTGAGGATTTAAGTTAGCCTTAAATAATTGTGGAACAGTAGAAATACAAGTGTCAAGATCTTCGTAAGGAACGATTAAAGACATAGTTTCCTTAGGAGCTGGGATGATCTTAAGAGTAAGCTCAGTGATAATACCAAGAGTACCTTCAGAACCAATCATAAGGTCCTTAAGAGAGAAACCAGTAGAAGTCTTAGAAACAGTCGCACCAAAAGTAGTGATTTCACCAGTTGGAGTAACAACTTCCATAGAACGTACATAGTTTCTAGTAGTACCATACTTAACAGCCCTCATACCACCAGCGTTAGTTGCTACGTTTCCTCCTAAAGTAGCGAACTTTTCACCTGGATCAGGTGGGTACATGTAACCCTTAGATAGACAGTCTTCGGCAAGGTCGTTTAAAAGAACACCAGGTTCAACTCTTACAACCATGTTTTCTTCATCATAATCAAGAATCTTGTTCATTGATTGCATGTTGATCATAACTCCACCGTGTCTAGAAACACCAGCACCAGTAAGACCAGTACCAGCACCTCTTGGCACTACAGGAATCTTATTTTCATTACAAATCTTTACAACCTTAGCGATTTCTTCAGCATTAGTTGCGTCAACAACAAGTTCAGGTTGTCCTTCACCGTAAATAGGCATTTCATCGTGGAAGAAGTCGATGTTGATCTCTTCACCAACGTAAGTCTTGCCTGATACAGCATTTTTAATTTCTTCTATTACGTTTTCTGTAACAGTATTATAATTTACCATTTTTTCCCTCCAATTAATTCATTAAAAATATTATTGTCTTTATTATATAATGGACAACTTAAAAAAAATTGTTTTCCCGCTTGAAATCTCTTGAATTTTTTCGACAATATTTGACTTTTATTCAAGCAAATAATATAATTATCTTGTATTTATAAGAGATTGGAGGGATTTTATGTGGCAATACAGACAGGCCTTTAAGACATTAGTGGACCTGACAAATACAAAACTTTCCACCATTGCCTTTACCCTAGGTTATGACATATCCTACATAAGCAAGTGGAATAGTGGAAGAAAGCTACCATCATCAAAGAACATCTACACAATAAATAGGAAGCTTTCCACCCTATTTGCCAAGGTCATAGTAGAAGAAGACAAAATAGATGACTTTTTCCTTGCCTTCAACTTGAATAATAAGGAAACCTTGACTAAAGAGTCAAAAAAGGCCCTAGAAGTCTTAATCTACAAGCTCCTAAACGAAGCCTACATGAACTCCAACCAGGACCTTCCCATGGACAAGGTCTCAAATACAAATCTCATCTTCAAAAATTCATCAATAGACAAGGAACTAAAAGAAATTTTGGAGAAAACACTTGGGAAAAAGAAAAAAGTTGACATCTGGGCAACTTTTGACATAAATAGTCACTTCGCCCAAATCCTCTTGCAAGTTGGCAAAAACTTTGATAAGGACGTGGAATTCAACCTCCACCTCCTTTGCAAAAAAGAAGACCTAGAAGACTTTGATATCCTAAAAAATATCACAGACAACTCTAGGATCAACATGGAACTTTATGAGGACCCAGGCCTTGACTACAACTTTATCCTAGTAAGAGATGCTGCCTACTTCATTCTTAGAGAAGAAACAGCCTTCTCCTTCCTTACCCATGGAGAAGAACTAGACACCCTCTTTGAAATCACATCCTTTATAATGGGACTTTTCAAGGGTCTCAACAAAATAATAGTATTCTCTCAGCCAGAAGAACTAGCAAAGTCCAGCTACAGGAAGTACTTCTACTCAGATAGCGACTTCCTCTTCCTATCTAACTACGGCTTTGAATTCCTGTTACCCAATCCAATCATCGATAGGATAATCCAAAAGATTGATGACGATAAAGACTTCAAGAAGGCAGAAGCCGAGAACATCAAGCTCCTTTGGGAAGAACTCTTCGCTGATGCTGAAATCAACTTCCTCACAACAAGGACTGGCCTCTTAAAATACTTCGAGACAGGAGAAATCTACTACTGCTCCATAAGGGCAAGGCTCTCCATCGAGGAAATCGAAGCCCACTTGAATAACATAATCTCAGTTATGAAGAAAAACAAAAACATAAACTTCTACATCATCAAGGACAACAGGACCCTCCAAGCCATGGGCCTAGACAAATTTAACTTCTTCATAAGCGAAAACAACATGTTCTTCAAGAAGATAGACGATGACGGAAGGCTCACTTCAACATCCCTTGTCACCGACTCCAAGATTCATCACAAGATCCACGACAGGTTAGAAGAAATAATGGAGTCACCCTATAGCCAGAAGTATGAAGTAGATGACCTGGAAAAACTCTTCCATAAATACGCCCAAGTCTTTAAAAAAATGTCCCACAAGGCATAAGACTAATGGGAAGAAATTATCAATTATTTATTTAGAATTAGTAAGAAGAAAATTTAGATTAATTAAAACAAATTTATTTAGAAAAAACATCGCTTAAAAAAATATTTATTTAGAAGAACTTAAATTAAAAATTTATTTTAGAAATTATTTTAAGTCTTAATAATAAGACAAGACTTTAAGAAAAATAATAACAAGCAAAAAACAATCACTCTATAAAAATTAACTAACCAAAAACGAAAACATACTAGAAAAAGCTATGAGGATAACCCCATAGCTTTTTTCATTGGCTTAAATTTAATTTCTTTGCATTTATTAAAGGCATTGTCCTTCTTAAAATAAAATAGCTCCTTGACAAGAATTATTTAAAGGTATCCGACTCACTCGACAATGCTTCCTATTCGGTCGCATTGTCTTCCTTCGCTGGATAAGATTTTTCATCAGCTCATGCCTCGCTAAGGCTCGCATTGGCTGAGACTTGATCAAATTTCTGTAAGAAATTTAGATAAGTCTGCCCGCAGATTTTTGCTTGTCAAAAATCTGTGTTCCTCTATTATAACTCGATCAAATTTCTGCAAGAAAATTTTATAAGATCTTCAAGAGACTTGCCAAAAATTCTTATTCCAGAAAAAAAAGCATCCCTTTTTTATAATCTACTAGCTCTTTGCCAATAATATCCTATTTTAAATCTTATCTTTCCGAAATAATCATATCTTTTTTCAAGCTTATTTTTCACCTGAGAAATAAATAAGAGACTCGATTTCTCGAGCCTCATAGTTTTGTTATTTGGGACCTATTACTTAATTTCAAATACCACTTGTGCAATTTGTGCCCTTGTTAATTTTTCTTTTGGCATGAAGTTTCCATCATCCATTCCCTTGATTAGACCTAGTCTAACCATTTCTCTTACAGATTCCTTAGCCCAATCTGAAACATTTTTTTCATCTTTAAAGCTAATATTAATATTATCTTCTTTGTTATTTATCTTATGGACCTTGTTAAATCTTGATAAAAAGGCACACATTTCTTCTCTAGAAAGTTCCTTGTCTGGCATAAATCTACCGTCGCCAAATCCACTTGCTATTTTATTTTTATAAGCCCAATCAATATATGGTGAATAATACTTGTTTGCATCGATATCATCAAAGACCTTGTCCTTATACTTACTTGCATCTACATTTGCAAGCCTACCAAGTATAGTTACAAATTCAGCCCTTGTTAGACTCTTATCTGGCATAAAATTGTCTAAGTCAGCAATATCTTTAAAATAATTTTTATCTACTGCAGAGATAATAGCCTTCTTTGCCCAGTGATTTTCAATAGAACTTGGACTTGAATTGTAAGAGGAGAAGATACTTCTACTTGTATTTTTGCCAATAGAATTTGTCACAACTTTACTTGTGTTTTCATGACTTCTCCTTCTAGGAATACCCTTATCCCTATTATCTGCCCTTTCAATAGAATTATCAGCTGGCTTATTCTTATCTGATGATCTGTTTTCATCAGATGGCTTATTCTTATCTGATGGCCTGTTTTCATCAGACGGCTTATTCTTATCTTTCTCTGATTCATCCTTGTCCATATCTTTCCAAGAAGCTGTAATAGTTATATCTGAAGCAATTATAATTTTATCTCCTGGCTTCTTCTTGTCTCTATTTCCAGAAACAATCCAACCATCAAAAACCTTTCCACTTGGTGCAGTGAAGGTATTTTCTGGAAGACTTATTTCTTCCTTTTCTCCAACATTAATATCTGGTATCCTTCCACTTCCACCATTTGCTTCAAATTCAACCCTGTGTTTAATTTGACTAACTTCTTCAAAATTTGGAGTGATTTCAATGTCCTCTTGACCTATAAAGATATGTCCTGGTTTTTGATTTATACCTCTTACATTCCAACCAATGAATTTTTTACCTTTTTCTTCTTGTCCATTAAATTCTGGAAGTACAAAATCTTCGCCTTCTTTTACAAAGTGATCTTTTCCATTAACCTTTACATTTATCTTCTTGTTTTCTACTTCAGTAATTGTATCTGACTCTAGGTCAATAGAGTAAATTTTGACACTTGTATTCTTTGCATAGTCACTTGCACTTACTCTTACTTCAACTTTTCCATCTTTAGCATAAGCTTCAAGTGACTCATTAGGATTAAATTCCCTTCCATTTACATAAATTTTACTGCTTTCTATACGTCCTGCTTTGTCACCATCTCTCTTGTCAGATATATTTAGATAATAAGTTTTATCCTTAGCCTTCAGCAAAATGTCATTTCCACTAATTTCATTTTCAGACAATTCTATATCTGGTTTAACGCTGTCTAAATAAATCCTATATTGTGATAGAATATCTTTTTCTGGACCATTTAATTTATAGTCCTTAGCAGACCAATCCATTACATCATTGTCCCTTACATCAAATGTAACTTCAAAATCCTTTGAGTTGTCAGATTTTAAATCACCATAAATTAAATGTTGGTCTATCATTGATTCATTTATTCTAAGATGCCAGTTGAATCCACCCTTATCTCCAATTCTTCCTCTTAGAGTATGTGGACTCTTCCTAACATAAAGTTCTCCTTTTTCTCCATCACTGTAAGGATTAAATGTATCTTGGTCCATGTCTAATTGAACTCCATCCCTATCGATGTAAAGACACTTGCCCATTTCTTCAACTAAGTTTTCTTCTTTAAGCTCTTCACTGCCATCTAGCTTGTAAATTTCATATCTAATTACATTAAAGCCATCAAGACCCCTGATAAGTGCAGGAACAGTCTTTACATCTTCATCATTATTTATGAAATCTTTTCTATAGTTAGCATCTAGGCCTGTCTTACCTGGATTTCTGGAGATAACCCTAACTCCATAACCCTTGCTAATTCTAAGTTCGTCTTTTACTTCATAGTATTTTTTTCCATTTTCATACTCTTTCTCTTTAAGTTCGCCACCTAGTTCAGCTTTTCCAAGTTCAATAATGCTTTTTTGTGAAGTTAAAAGTTTTGGTTTTTGCTTTTTCTCTACACTATCAATTATTTCCTTTGGCATCCTGAGGAAAATACTCTTGCTTCTCTCTTTACCATCAACTACATAAAATTCAAGATCTCCCTTGTAGTCAATTCCCTTAGTATTATCCACATCATCCTTATTGCCCCATAGATTAAACTTGAAAGAGTGAGTTTTTTCATCATAAGAACCAGGAACCCTCTTTAGTTCTTCTCTCTTGTTGGTTTTTGCCATTCTTGTAGATCTAAAATAGATTTTTGCATCAGGAGATACATTTTTTACATATCCACTTAAGTCAAAGCCTCCCCTTTCGTCAGGGACAATTTTCCCAACATAGCCCATAGTCTTTAATGCTGCAAGATCCTTATCCTTAAACTCCATTGGGTCGCCATTAGAATATTTAGAAGGAATACCATATTCATCTACTGAATTTATATCTCCATAATCATAATCTATACTTGTATCTCCAGTAAATGGATTAGTAATCTCTATTTCTTTTGGCTTTATAATTCTCCTTGTATCCTCTTCAGAAAGAGCTTTTACATAAGAATTATCATCAAGTCCTACTTCAGGCTTTTCACTAATATTTTCTCTATTATTTTTTTCTAGATCCTTCTCATCCTTGTCTTTTTTGTCATCTTTAATTTTTACATTGTTAAGTTTAGACGCATCAATTTCTCCAAGCTTAGTATTTTCATTTCCTTCCAAGTAATAAGCAAGCTTACCATCCTCAACTTTATCGTCAAACTTAACCCTGTAAAGATTAGTGAAGTTAGACGCCCCATCAAGTGCAGCCACCTCTAAAGTTTTACCAAGAAGATTTTTATTTGCTCCAAGAATCTTGTAAACAGAATTACCTTCCTCGTCCATTTCAAAGCTTCCATACTTGTCAACTTTTCCAGTATTTACTACCTTTAAATTCTCCTCGATTTCTCCATATTCATCGACAAAAGCAGCACCAGCAAACCATACCTTGTTATTAGTTACTGTAAAATCATCTGAATTCTTTTCTTGATCCCTTTGGAATAAAGTTTTACTGTGATCCTTTTGAACATTGTAAGTATCCTTAACCTTTAAGATGATCTCATCAGGATTATCTGCATTTAAGCTGATAATTTGAGGTGGAGTCCTATCTATTTTTACAGGAATATAAGAAACTTGATAAGGATAATTTGGAGAAAGCCTGTATTGGAATTTATAATAATATTGTCCTTCTGCAATAGGATCAAATTTCCCTTCCACATAATTTGGATCATTCTTATCTTCTGCGTGAGGATTATAAATCAATCCGTCCCATCTCAAATCTCCATAAACTTTTAATTTTGATGACTTAATTCCCTTAGCATCACTTCTCTTAGAATTTAAAATTCCCTTTATAAAATGATCCACTGTAATTACCTTGAGATCTTTTTGATTTTTTTCATCCATAGTATTTACAATGGAAATTTTGCAATCAGAAGCTGATCTTAGTATCAAAGGACTAGGAGTAAGCCCCCTGTCAATTTCATTTCCAGAAATAATTTTACTTTCCCCACTAGAATTCATATTGAAGTCTTGTGAGTTATTAAAAGCAAACAATTCAGGGTCTTGGTCTAGAGTCTTATTTTCAGTTTCCCTATTTTGAATTACACCAGCTGGCTTAAACAAGTCTATTCCGTGCTCGCCACCACGACCCTTGTTTAAAGTGCCAGGAATTTTCGGATTGCCCTCATCATCATAACCTACAATCCCCTTAGACCTAGAGCCATCTTCCCAGGCCCACTTGTCTATAATAGGCTCCTTGTTCCAATCTCCAGCAAAACCCATCACAGGCATGGAGAGTGAAGGTTGTGGATCTTTTACATTTTCCTTTTCTTCTTTAGACTCAAAATTAATAAATGCCTCTACGAACATATCCTTGTCCTTTGCTTCTCCAACATTAAGAGTAGCACCTAAGTTAAATGAACCCCTTGCAGGGATTGTAATTTCGTCTTGTGCAAAACTTATACTTGCTCCCTTGACCTCTTTAGGATGAATCTCTGCAATATTTTGGATACCATCCTTACTAGCTTCATCCTTATATTGTTCATCTAATTTTTTCTTATTAACTTCTCCATCAGTAGTTACCTTTGATGAAGAAACTTTGACAGTAATATCCCTATCAGAAGGATTGTCTATATTTATAGTAAAGTCTTTTTTGTCAGACTTTATTTCTTTAAGAGAAACTGCTCCATAGGAGTTCATTTCTCCCACAGAATCTTCCACCTTATAAGACACAATCAAATTATTTTTCAATGCTCTCTCAACATTAATAAGACCAGATCCTTGTTGTCTTGGAGATGCAAATAGATAATTGCCCTTGCCATCATCTGTTGTTGGATCAATCATTGGTCTTGAAGTATTCTGAAGCATTATTTTAGTAAGAGAAGTTATATCAATTCCCCTTGCCTTAATAACAGGTTCCTTGACAAGTTCCTTTACCCTTGGTCTAATTAAGACAGTAGAAGCAGAAACAACAGGCGCTGCCATAGATGTTCCTGACATATATTGATAATTGTCCACCCCATCTATCTTGTTTAAAGTTGAATAGATATTCTTACCTGGAGCAGATACATCTGGCTTTAACATCAAGTCTATTCTAGGACCCCAAGAAGTGGAGCCAGCTGGTACATTAGTATCTTCCCATGCAATCTTATGATCCAAGAATTTTATACTAAGCTCTTTTTCCTCTCCAAGCTTAGGCTTTTTAGAATTATACTTCTCCATATCAATTCTATAGTCAGAATTCTTTGACTTGAAATCTTCTTTTTCATCAGGCTTCCTGCCGCAAATCATATCCCAGATTAACTTACCATCCATACCTGATACAGAAAAAACAGGAACTCTTGTATTTTCATCTTCTTCGTATCCCATGGCAGGAATATTTTCCCAATCATCTCTGTTGTAATAGGACACAGTATTAACTACAATTACACCTCTTGCTCCCTTATCAAATACCTTTTTAAAAGAGTATTTTAAATCCTTGGTATAGATCCTATCCATTACAACAATCTTATCTTTTAAATCTTTGCCAGCAATATCCTCATCCTGGCATTGTCCCAAATATATGAACTTATACTTATCTTGTTTGAAATTTCCCTTATCGAAGAAGGCACCAATTTGTGAATACCTAAAATCCTTGCCTCCAATATTTACACCTTCATATTCGATTTTTGTGTTTCTAGAAGAAGCAACAGCAATAGCATCTTCATGTGCCGCTGTCCTAGTTACATTACCAGTATCAGTCATCTTAAGAGAATTATTCGCATACCTGTCCCATGACGAACTAGAAGATGAAGTTGCATAATTACCTGTGGCTACACAAATAGGAATTCCAGCCTTCCTCAAAGATCTAATAGCTTGCCAGTACTTTTCTCCAGCCAAACCAGTTCCTGTGAATCCAGAAGAAACAGAAATAACATCAACATCATGTTTTATACAGTCTTCAAAGGCGTGAAACATAGTCTCATCACCAGCAAATCCATCGCTTGCATCTGAATACATCTTGTAAGAAAAAAGTTGAGCATTAGGAGCAATACCCCTAATTCCCTTATGGGCCTTAATATCTTCATCAGTATCATTAGCAGCCAAAATCCCAGCAATGTGCATGCCATGTGGGTCATGATAATCTGAACCATCATCATACTTCTCTGTTGTTATCTTGCCACCATTTAAGTAATTAAAAGAATGTGGCACCTTATCAGAAAGCCAAAACTCCTTATCAGAACCTTTTAGATCATTCTTTTTTAACTTTAGAGAATTTTTAGCATCATCATCAATACGCATAGCCTTATGACTCGCATCCATACCCGTATCAATGTTGGCAATAATCATCCCTCTACCATCATAGTTCTTGCCAAGATTTGCATTAATTGCATTTAAACTTTTTAAATAGTCGCTTGCCCTGTCTACACCAACAAGTTTTCTTGCATTTTCCATAAGAGGAACTAACTTGCCAGCCCTTTCAACGTCCTTTACACCCTTGATGCTTTTTAGTTTGTCAAGCTCTTCAGGATAAGCCTCAACAGAAACAGCCTGGAACAAAATATTGTACTCATAAAGAATTTTTACATCCTTAATTTCTTTTAAGCTATGTATGACTTGATCCTTGTTGGCTTTATCATCAAATTCTACAAAGTAAACTACCTTTTCCCTCTTAACCTTTACGCCAGCTTCCTCTTTTTCAAAATCTTCAAGAATTTTACTCTTCTTAAGATTCATTTCCTTTTGACTTCTTACAATTCTTTCAGTCTCACTTAAAGGCTTGTTAATATTATTTCCTTCAGCAAAAACTCCATTAAAAGAACTCATTACAAAAATTAAAGATAAACCTAAAGATGAATATCTTTTTAAATTTTTATTCATATTACCTCCAAATATTTATAAATAATAACGCTTATCATTATTTGCGACCTTTAGAGTTTAACACATTGTTTTTTGAATTTATATACAAAAATCCAATAATTTACAACATAATTTTATAATCAAAAAATTAAAAATTTTACTCACTTTCCCCCTTAGTAAAAGGCTTAAATAAGCCAATATAATTTTTTTTAAAATTATTAATATTTTAATATTATTACCGTAATTTTTATAATACCAAAGAGTTCTAAAGAACAATAAAATAATCTTCCATATCTTAAAAATTAACTAAGCAAAAACAAAAGTATAAACAAAAACATACTAAAAAAAGCTATGAGAATATTCCCATAGCTTTTTGGCTTAGACTTATCAAATTTCTATAAGAACTTTTGATAAGTCTGCCCGCAGATTTTTCATTCATAAACAAGAAAAATTTATAAGATCTTCAAAAAGTTGCACTTAAAAAAGTCATAATATATCCCATTAAATAAAACTTATCTTTAACTTGCTCACCTCAAAATCATAATTTTTCTTATATAGATACCTATATTCTTATAAAAAAGCTCTTTGCCAAGAATATCCTATGTAAAAAATTGTCATGCTTTCAAATCGAAGACCTTCGTCCAAAATCGCATTGTTTGAGCGAAGCGAGTTTGCGATTTTAGAAGGTCGAGATTTAGAAAGCATCAATTTTTGGAATGAGATATTCGGGCAAGAGCTTTTTAATTTTTCAAAAATTAAATGTAATGAAGTTTCTATCCAACTTGCCTTCCTTATATTCCCTATACTTTCTTTCAAGATATTCAATATTCTTGTCACAATAAAAAAGATTTTCTAAGATTTCATCAGGTAACTTCCCATCATAGGCAACTTTCTTAAGAAAGATATTTATTGAATCGTCTATACTAATACTTTTTTCATTGCACAACTTATTAACTTCCTCTAAAATTTCATCATCAATATCAATAATTAATCCAGCCATAAAACCATCCCCAATTCCTTTACAAGCAATTTATATCACATAAAATTACAATCTAGATGTTTTTTATTAAAAAGCCCCTTGACAAGAATATCCTATGTAAAAAATTGTCATGCTTTCAAATCGAAGACCTTCGGTCAAAATCGCATTGTTTGAGCGAAGCGAGTTTGCGATTTTAGAAGGTCGAGATTTAGAAAGCATCAATTTTTGGAATGAGATATTCGGGCAAGAGCTTTTTTCTTGGCTGAGACTTGGTCAAATTTCTGCAAGAAATTTTGATAAGTCTGCCCGCAGATTTTTACTTGTCAAAAATCTGTGTTCCTTTATTCTCACCACAAAACCAGAAAAATAGAGACTAATCTCTGTTTTTCTTATCATTAAAAAAGAGCCTGGCTGTTGCCAAGCTCTTCCCATCAAACTACTCCTATCTTCTCCTAGACCTTCTCTTAGAAGACCTAATATAGCCCACCATCCTAATAAAAACTAGGACCATGGCAATCCATCCAACAAGAGTAATTCCATAAATCACATATTTTAAATAGTTTACTTCTGTCTTATCTTCCACAAGAGGCTTGACCTCAGTCTTCTTTTCTTCAACCCTCTCGGCATTAATAAGTAGCCTCTTAGGTCTTGGCGGTCTCTTTGGATGACATGTTAAAAGCGTCACCATGTCCTTTCCTGCCACTGGAAGGATGGACTCCCAATCACTAGGAGAAATTATATCAGTCCCTGTGACCCTGTACTCAAGAAGACCTGTGCGACCGTCAATTAAGATCTCATCGCCAACCTCTAGCTTGTCGACATTGTAAAACATGAGGTCTCCCCACCATCCCCTGTGGCCGGCTATGACAGACCTAGTTGACATCCCACCAAGGGGAAGACTTGTCCCCTCAACTTGGGCAACCCCCCAGTCTAGATGGTCATAAGTTGCATCAAGATAAATCGGCTTCTTCATGTCAAGCTTAGGGATAATGAGATAGGCAAAGACCTCGTCCTTGTCAATCCCCTTGATGTCGTGAGCACCCTCATATTCCTCATTGTCAAAGGGGTCAATAATATTGCTCTCCCCCTTGACAACCTCCTTGTTGTAATCAATCAAATCATCAGTCACTTGACTGTCCTTGGCCTTAAAAGAAGCATAATTCTTGTCTGCCATAATCTCCCTATAAGACATGGAAGTAAAGGCAAGTAGGGGCAAAAATATCCCCAACAAGATAAAGATATATCCAATTATGACCCTAGACTTAGCCTTCATAACGTCTCCTCCTGCGTCTTTTAATATAGATAAAGATAATGATAATAAGAAGAAGAATAACAAAACCAGGCACGATTAAGTCCTTGTAGTTAAACTTAGCCTTGTCTTCAGCCTCTTCCTTTTCCTCTGGCACATAAGGAATCCTGTGACCACGAACTAGGAGCCTGTGAGAATTAATCATGTAAGGCGTACAAGTAAGTAGAGTCATATAATCCTTTCCCTCAACAACAAGGACAGGATCAAAATTCCACGGCTCAATAACGAGAATTTGGTCCACCTGATAGGCGAGAGTTTCCTTTACGTTAGTGTAGTAGAAAACATCTCCCACTTCCATCTTGTCAAGGTCCCTAAAGAGCTTGACCTGAGGAAGACCCCTGTGGGCAGTGATAACAGAGTGAGTAGACTTGCCCCCAATAGGAAGCGAAGTCCCCTCCAAGTGACCACAGGCCTTTTGAAGGACATCCTCAGAGGTACCAGCATAAACTGGAATCTGTTGGTTGATCTTTGGCACGTCAAGATAACCAATCTTTTCCCTGGCCTCTAGCATACGGGCATAGTTTTCCACACCCTTCTTCTCCCTGTCAGTATAGGGGTCAGCCAGCTTTGATGGGTCCAAGGTTTCATTATAGGCACGAGCCAGGTCAATCCTCTCGTCAATCTCAGCCTGACTCATCTCATCAACAGCTTCCTTGAAGTCCACAATCTGATTGTTGTTCTCCACAGTATAATACCAGTTGGAGATAATAGGATAAGAAGCGATCAAAAAACCAGTGATAAATAGGAGAATAATCTTCCAATTTCTTTTAAATTTTTCCTTCATGGTCTTCGCCAGCCTTCCTATCATCTATCTTGCCATCTGAATTATCACTTGAATTCACATTTGAATTCCCATTAGAATTCTCTTGGTCTTTCATCTTCGCCATCTCAATATTTCTTAGCCTGTCAGCTTCCCTCTTGGCAGCCTTCTTCTTCCTTCTCCTGTCAAGAATAAACCTCAATAAGATTATTATAGCAAAAATTAAGAGAATGATAAGTCTTTTATCAATATCTAGGTTCTTGCCAACATCTTCCCTCACCTTGTCGTCCTCTTCAGGCACATAAGGAACCCTGTGACCACGAACTAGGAGCCTGTGAGTGTTGATCATAATTGGCGTACAAGTAAGAAGAGTTGCATAGTCCTTGCCCGGCACCACGAGAAGTTGCGAAAAGTCAGAAGGATCAATGACATCAATGTGGTCCACTTGGTAGGCCAAGACACCACCAATATAGTTGATGTAAAACTTGTCCCCCATCTCCACCTTTTCCAGGTCCGTAAAAAGCCTAGCAGAAGGCAGACCAGAGTGAGCCGTTATAACAGTGTGAGAAGACTCACCCCCAATAGGAAGCGAAGTCCCCTCCAAGTGGCCAGCACCCTTTTGCAAGATTTCCTCATTAGTCCCAGCATAAATAGGCAGGTCCACATCAATAGACGGCACCTCAACAGTACCTATCTTGGTCCTAAGCTCCAGCATCTGAGCATAATTCTCTATGGCCTTGTGCTTCTCCTCTTCACTGTAAGGGTCCTTAGGAGTCACATTCCCCAGATTATCATTATAAATCTGAGCCAGCCTAAGCCTCCTTTGGATTTCCTCATCACTTAAGAGGTCCCTGGCTTCCTTATAGTCGGCAACCTGGTTGTTGGCCTCAATCCTGTAATACCAATTGGAGATCAGGGGATAAGAAAGAATCCCCAGACCCAAAACAAAAATAAAAATAAATAACTTATTAGATTTTTTCCTTTTTTTACTCATCTTTTCACCCATAAAAAAGAGGCTCCCAAGGAGCCCCTCTTAATTCTTGTCCTTGATCATAAACCTACCCAATCCTATCATAATTGCACCTGCAATCACAAGCACAATTAGGGTAATATCCCCAGTCTTAGGAATAGGTGGCTTAGTAGTATTCTCTATAATTAGGACTTTTTCAAAAGAATTGTCATTAATCTCAAATTTTAAAGAACCCTGTAAAAGAGTATAACCATCAGGAGCCTTAGTCTCCCAAATTTCATAAGTACCATAAGGAAGGTCTCTCACAAAGAACTTGCCGTCATCGCCAGACTTCAAAACAAGGTCCTTGCCATCCCTTTGAACCCTTTGGTCCTTACCATCGACCTTTTGGGTGATGACAAATTCAGCACCACCAAGGCCCACATCTCTCTTCTCATTAGTCTTATAGAAATTATAAGACCCAAGCTTCTTCTTGTTAAGGACACTTAACTTGGCAGCTTGCCCTTCGAAGATAGTGAACTGACTCATCTCATCCACAATCTCATAACCAAAAGGCGCCTCCACTTCCTTGAAGAAGTAGACACCAGGCTCAAGATCCCTTATAACAATAAAACCATCCTTGTCAGTCTCAAAGACCTCCTCAGTCCCCTTAGGGTCCATAGTGTAGGCCCTTGTCTTCACCACATTCCCATCCTCATCAAGAAGTTGGAACTTGGCACCAACAAGACCCCTTCCCTCGTCACTGTACTTAAAGAGACGAACAGAATTAGGTGGGTTATCAGGTGGTGGAGTTTCATGAGGTGGCTTTTCTGGAGGTGGTGGTGGAGGTGTAGGATTAACCTTTAGTCCCCACTTTAACTTAGTAATATTAGTCTCTTCTGTATTAAATACAGCAGACTCAATAAACCTTTCCTTACTGTTTCCAAGTTCCCTAATATAATAAGTGCCAGGCTCAAGATCAAGAGTAACCTTATAATCATCCTTCTCCTTAGGACTAATAGTCCACTTGTCGGCCTTATTAGCAAGTTGTCTATCAAGATCTTCCTCACTAAGCTTATCAAGTATAGTCACAAGATTGGTCTTATCCATCTCAGTGTCAATGAACTTGTCATTGATTTTCCAAATACCAAGAGTCCTGCCTTCCAGGTCCTCTTTGCTTAAACTTTCCCTTGTCTTAATATCGATGGTAACAGATGATGCTCCTAAAACATTAAGAGGTAGGAAGACCATAGTTACCATCATGTATAAAATTATTAAATCTTTAATTCTCTTCTTCATCTCTACCCCTCTATCATAATATGTAGAGGAAGGGGTTGCCCCCTCCCATTAGATTTAAATAATTAAACCTCTTTGAGAAAAGTATCTCAAAATATCTTACTTAATTAAATTAAGCTTCTTCTCTGTTTCTCTTCATAGCAACAACAGCGCCAGCCATTAGAGAAATACCTACGATTGTGAATAATACAGTACCAATACCACCTGTTTGTGGGATAGTTACTTTCTTGTTGTCTATTCTTTGAGCTCCACCAACAGTTGTATCACTTACTGGATCGTCAGATTCATAAGTTACTCCACCTTCAGTTGCTTTGTAAGAACCCTTAGCAATTTTAAATTCATATCTTGCTTCATTTAGAGCATATCCTTTTGGAGCTTTTGTTTCTTGTAAATAATATGTTCCGTATGCAAGACCAGTTATTTCAAACTTACCTTGTCCATCAGAAACTAATTTTACTCTTTCAGATGTAGTGTCATTTTTTTCAACCCATTTGTATTGTTCTGCTGCTTTAACTACTGCATCATTGTATTTCTTTTGAGCTTCATTAATTGCTGTTTTAGCTTGTTTTCCTGCATCGCCTTCTTGTTCAGTAGCAGATAGATTATTATACTTATCTATTGCAGTATCTAAAGCTTTCTTTGCATCAGTAACTGCTTGTTTCTTAGCAGCAGCTTCTGTTGTAGAAACATAAGCTAAAACTTGTCCATCTTTTTTAGCGTTATAAACTTCGAATTCTGCTCCAGTTAGTCTTTCGCCAGTTGTTTTGTCAGCCTTTACAAACTTCTTACCACCAGTTGTTACTTCTGGATTTGTTGGTACAAGAACATCTGGTTTATTTTTATTTGTTACACTTACTTTTCCATTAGCTTCTGATTTATAAGATGCTTCATATCCACGTACAACTTCTCTTACAGTGAATGTGTCGTTTGCTATTTTTTCATCAATATTAAATGTGTGGCTGAAGTCTTTGTCTTGTTCTGTACTTTTCTTTGTATAAGAATCTACAACTTCGCCTTTACTATTAATTAGGAAGTAAGTTACTTCAACACCTGCTGGTGCTTCTGCAGCTTTTCCATCTTTATCTGTCCAATCTTTTGTAACTTCGATCTTGTTATCTGCAGGTTTTACTTTTTGTCCTGGATTTGGTTTACCTGGTGTGAATGAAACCTTGTTGTGTTCGTAGTCATCAGCTACTGTCTTGTTATTTACAGTTGCAGAGTATTGTAAACGAATTTTTACAGCTCCATTTTGAGCTTTTGCTAATATAGCTTTCATTATATCGCCATTTTCATCGAAAGTTAAATCGAATCCATAGCTTCCTTGTGTATATGTTGCTCCTGTAACAGTCTTACCTTCTGAGAAATCATATACTTTATCTTCTTGTCCTTCTTGAGAAACTGTAACTTTAAGGTCATTATTAAATGTTAATCCCTTAGACATAATGTCTGACCAAGACATAGAAGTATAGTTATAGTTTTGTGGAATCTCAGTTACAATGTCGTAAGGTGCCTTTGTACCTACTGTAAGAGCAATTTTTGCTTTTTCAGCATCGTAATTATTTATGTCTGCTTGCCATTGTTTAATTTTATCTTCAGTATATCCACTTGCAATAGCATCTTTTTTAAATTGTTCAAATTCTGCATCTGTCATATTGCCAGTTTTTTCTTTTAAGAAGTTCTTGTCAATTTTTACATCATTTGTTTCAATGTTCTTTGGATAGATGTGAACAGGGTTTAGGTACTTAGTACCAGCTTTAGCTATAATTTTACCACTTTCATCTTCAACATCATATGCATTTGTAAGTGGAAGTGTTAGTCCAAATGGTACGGCTTTTTGTCCTGTTACCTTAGCTGGTGCTTTACTTTCAATTACCCAGTAATAACCATCAGCAAGTGTAACAGTTGCTAGACCTGTTCCTTCAGCTGTATCAGCAGTATGTCCATCTGTTAGACCTGTTCCTTCAGCTAGAGCAAGTTTACCTGCATCGATTTTGTTTAAAGTTTTATCAACTTTACTTGGTGTTAGGTCAGTTTTTCCCTTAGCAATTAAATCGTTCATTTGAGCTACTGTTTTGAAACTTCCTTGATTAGCTTTTAAAAGTTCAAGTATTTTTTCATTTTCTACATCATTTTCTCCATTGATTTTGTAGAATGTAAATTGAGCTCCTGCTAGAGCTTCAACATCTGCTCCTAAATTAGCATATTCTTTAGGATCAATTTTTCCACCAGTATGATTTAATGGCTTATCAAATTTATACTTTGTTTTAGTTGTCAACTTATAAAGATTAACAGTTGTTTCTGTTGGTTTAGTATCTTGTAGTTGATCTTTTCCAACTGTTCCAGTTGGTTCAGTTACTCTGTCATTTGCAGCTAGTGCTGTTAGTGGAGAAAATACTCCCACTAGCATCACTAATGCCATGATTAGTGACATAATTTTTTTCTTGTTCATAATATAACTCCTTATTATAAATTTTTATAATTATTTACTGTCCTCATTAACAGTAAATTATTACCTTAACTTACCTTGCCCTTGGGCAATTAATTTCGTCTTAGACTAGCCCAGTCCATGAGGACCAAACCCCTAAAACATAGACCCTTTCAGGTCTTATATTAACCAAAGAAGCATAAACCCCTTCAATCAATAAATTATTTTTTATCATTCATTTTCTTCTTCATACGAAATAAGAATAAAATTAGAAAACTTATTTTTGAAGCTTTGTTAACTAAACTATTTTCATATTCTTCTTTAGTAAAATTTGATGCAAGTCTTTTATCTCTTTGCATCTTTTTATTTTCAAGAATTCCATCAGACTTATTCTCTTTAAAAGAATTTAAACTATTTAGAGAATCAACTCTATAACGAAAGTCATCTTCTTTAGACTCTTTTTCTCTCTGAAAATAAATATCTTCTTTAATAGATTCAAGAATGTTAATTGAGTAATTTATGGAGTTTAGTCTTTCCTCGTACCATTTAGCCATCCAAATATAAATTAATAATAAAATTATAATCGAAATTGGTAAAGATAACTTCTTTTCGATAATCGAAACAATATTTACATTTTCTTTAGAAATTCTTATTATTATTTTGCCAATGTTAAGAAATACAATGTCTTTTTTATCAATACTAGGTAGATTATTTACAACAACAGATAACATAGCAATTAAAATTGATATAAAAGTTATACCGTAATTATTTGTACTAATCTTTTGTTTAATTTCATCTTTTAATATTTCAAAAGCAAGTATATCTTTTTTTATATTCTCTTCGAGTAGATTTCTCGTTTCTTTATTATTGATGAATTTATCTTTGTTTCTGATGTAATTTATTTCAGTGTATTTCCTAATTTCCTCATCATGCATTTCTTCAACATTATTCTTTTTATTGGGTAACTCATAGCAAAGGTCATACTCAATCTTTCTACTTTTTTTCCTTTTTCTTTTTTTTACTAAATTCTCAAGATAAGTTCCTTCAAATATTTTTTTTAACATAATGAATTTACCTTATTTAATATCTAACAATGCTTTTTTTAATTTATGAATGAGAGAGTGGGTGCGTGGCCCTTTCATCTATGTGGGTGGACCACCGGACTTCCCTCCACCACTCTCTATTCATTTAACATTGATTTTGACTTGCACTTTTCACAAGTACTTTACGGAGGGTGCCTCTTCTTGTCCTTAATACAATTAATCATAGGACAACCACCTTCTCTCGTCGGCCACGAGGCCCCCTGTCACAAAAGTTTCCGCCTTACATTTTCTATAAGATTTCAGCCTCAGAAGATTAGATCTGGCATTCTTAAAACTACTCGTCATAAGAGGACTTTTCTTCTTGTCCCTATAACTATTCATCATAAGAAGACTTTTCATCTTGTCCTTATAACTATTCGTCGTAAGAAGACTTTTCCTGGTGTCCCTATAACTATTCATCATAAGAAGACTTTTCCTGGTGTCCTTATAACTATTCATCATAAGAAACACCCCTCTTCCTGCTGTAAACATAAGCCGCCGCACTCATAAGCACAAGCCCAGCAAGAGTAAATATCAAAGTACCCCTACCACCAGTAAGAGGATATTCACCCTTATTGTTTTCTATTTGTATAGGCTTATTTGTTGAATCCTTAGAAATTTCTCCTAATGTCGTGAAATTATAAGAGTGATCTACATAGTCTTCGCCTTTTGTTCCTATCTTGAAGCTTCTCTCTTCACTAATCGCATCTTCGCCTTCGCCTATTTCAATCTTAGATGTTATATCTAATGTTGTATCAATAGCCAATGTTGAATACATTTTTAATTCAATTGTATTTTCTGATTCGAATGAATCATCAGTTTTTCCTTCTATTTTACTTACTAAATCATAAAGGTTTATAGTTATCTTACCCTCATTATTAGTATAGTCAGTTGACTTAAGAGTGTAAGTCTTGGCCTTAGAGCTTTGGTTATTCTTATTTACTAATTTTGCACTAATAGTTATTCCATCACTTGATAAATTATTCTTCACTTTGAAGTCATTATCCCAAGGCAAGCCTGACAATGCGATTGTTGACTTATCCTTTGTATAAGTGATCTTTTCATGAGCAGAGTTGAACTTCATCGTAATATCTGTTGCATAAACATCATTTAGCTTATTATTAGTATAGTCCGCACTCTTTGTCTTTGAAACATCCATTTCCGTCTTGTATCTGTCAGCTTGGACTTTACCATCTTTTACAACAAATTCTTTGACATAATCTCTTGGTGTTATATAACCTGATGGAGCCTTTATTTCTTTTAGAGCGTAGTAGCCATTTTCTTGGAAGGTAAACTCAATCTTACCATCTTTGCCTGTAGTAAACTTATCCACTGCCTTATATCCTTCTGGAGCTTTTTCTCCATCTTTAAGAACAAGTCTTTCAGTCTTTCCATCTGCTGTTTTTTCATAAAGTTTTAGCTTAGTATATTCTGTATCTTCTTTTTTAGCTTTATACCAAACTTCAAATTCTGCACCTGCAAGTTTTGTATTTTTATCACTTGCATCGACTTTAACAAAACTTATCTTTTGCTCTTTCTTATTTACTATTTCAATAGGTGTTATTCCATGTTCTTCTTCATTATTTGAAGTATTTCCTGCTGTTCCACCTACTGGCTTATTAGTCTTATCTTTTCTAATGATTCTACCATTTTCATCTACATCAAATTCTGCTACTGGGCCTTCTGCTTTCTTATATCCAGCTGGAGCAGTGATTTCCACTACTCTGTAGCTACCTGGTTTAAGCATAGTATATTCAAATACTCCGTCTTTGCCAGTTTCTTTATCTCTAGACGCATCTGCTACCCATTGTCCTTCCTCGTTTTTATATTGGAGTTGGAATTTAGCATCTTCTAGAGGGTTGCCATCTTGGTCAACTTTTTTGAACTTGATTATATTTTCTGGGTTTACGGCTTGAATCATTAGGTCTGCTTTAGCTGTAGCTTCATTTTCATATGCATAGTGTCCATCCCACCTTGTAACGTAACGGCCTGGATAATCCATCATTTTAAGCTCGCCATGACCCACATAGGATGACTTATCTTTTCCACTTACTTTTCCTGTAACTTTTAAGATATAGGATGAATTAGCATTTAACCCATAATCAAAACTAATGCTTTCTTTTTGACCGACATAAAGATATGATCTGGATCTTATTCTTGTAGGTGCAGGAAGTCTATCTTCGTTTACACCAAATGATAATGGCATTAGATCGTTAATATTTACATATCTACCATCAAGTTTGTAATAATCAATATTCAAGTTTTCAATATTTTGGTCAGATGAGTAGTAGAATCTTGATCTTGGAGTATTGCTCCTATCCCTATTTACATAGTAGTAATGAACAAATTCGCCAGTCTCAGGATTAAATTTAATAATCTTTGATCCAAGATTTAGGTGGTCTTGGTTCATTTCATACCAATATCCATTGGTAGCTTGATATTTTTCCCTTGCAGTCATTGAATCATATACGACATTGATATTATTTTCTATCATCTTATGACCAACAACTCCACGACCTATCGTCTGATATCCTGCTTTTGGTACTTCGTTTAGATTGATATAGGCTTTTAACTTATTAGAAAATTCTACTAGGTTATAAGTTTCAGCATACCTAGTGAAAGTATAAGTTATTGTGCCTTCTTTTCTATCATAATCAGCCTTGGCTATTGTACCTACTCCATCTGCAATTATATCAAGGTTAGTAATATGATTTTCCATTATTCCGTGGAGATCTAATTTGTCGCTTAATTTTAGTACGAAATAATCTCCAGGATTAATCTTTAGGTTAGGATCGATAGTAAACTTATTATCAAACTCAAATACTTCTCCAAGGTGTGGGTGCATTTCTCCTTGATTATTTGATAGTAAACCTTCTTTTTTACTATTTGGATTTAACACACTTAGCTTAGATTCAGATTCAGATATTTGGATGCTACTTGATACATCTTTTCTTCTTGGTGGTGCTTCTCCTGAATATGGGTCAAGTCCTTCACCACCTACAGTGAAGTTCCACACTTGCTTTTTGTTTATATATCCATCAGGTGATTTTACTTCTTCAAGTCTATAGTCACCTATATTTAAGCCTTCAAATTTAAGTGTACCATCTGGGCCAACTGTTTTTGTCTCAATTGCTCCAGTTGACTTGTTAGTTAACTTGAATTTTGCCCCTGGTAGTTGATCTATGGCTTTTATTGCATCGCCTTTTTGGTCAACTTTTTTAATTGTGATTTCACCCTTACCTGGTTTCTCGTTTACGATTTTACCCATGTTCTTGGCAGTGGCGCTTGTTACGAAGTCCACTAGCTTACCATCTTTTTCTGATGTGGATTTTTCTGGAACATATTGGTAAACACCGTTTGCTTTGTCATATTCTAGTGATATATAACCACTTGATCCATCAACGATTTTAATTTGATTGATAGGATATTTGTGATTGTCTCCTGTTACAATAATTAAATCATTTAGATTAACTATAGCATTTGTAGCAGGGTTTACAATCTTACTATCCTTAACGTTAATTTTCTTTGAATCCACACTGCTTACTTTTATGATTTGGTTAGATTTATCTGGATTAACCATATTTAAGTCGCTCAATTTGTAAACTTTTTCGTCATTTTCTGAGAATTTAACCTTAATAGATTTGATGTCAACGACTTTTCCAGATTCTGGGTCTACAATATTACCAGAGTTTGTCTTGATTGTTTCGACTGTGAAATGTAGCAGTGGTCCATCAATTGGCTTGTAGCCTTCTGGAGCTTTTACTTCAATAAGTCTATATCTACCTGGTTTTAGTCCTCTAAATCCAAAGTATCCGTTAAAGGCTGATGATATAGTGGAACCTTCTACATCTTTGTAGTCATTGATTACGAATTCTTGAAGTTTGAATACTGCTCCTTCAAGTCTTCTCTTTGTAACCTCTTCACCATTTATATCTTCTTTTATATCATCACGACCGTGTTTTGAGAAGGTGATGTTATAAGTTTCTTCGTCGTTTACTATATCCATACCTTCTGGTCCAACTTGAGTCTTTTTAGTAGAAATATATAGCGGTTTGATGTTTATACTTGTTGTAACTGAATCGATGGTTGCATCAGTACCATTAGAAGGCACTGCAACTATACCAGCCTTTCCTTTATATCCATATCTATCAGTAAATTCCTTGCTCAACCAGTTAGGATATTTTTGTCCAGTTGGCTGAGATGCTCCCCATGGAGTAGGAGTTCCTTTTTTCTTAAGAACACCATTTACATACTGGTCTTTTTCATATACAGATCCAAAAGTTTCTGCACCTGCTTGGTAGGATCCTCCAAGTTTATAGTGTTGGGCGCCGTTTTGGTATAAACCATCTGCTTGCCAAAAGTATCTTGGTGTCATGAAGTCAACTTTCATTTCTATTTTGCCAACATCTGGAATATTGTCGTCATAGAAACCTTCGACATCAATGTAGTAAACGCCTGGATCAAGGTTTAATTGGTCTTCGTCAAATCCCCAATCAAAAGGTCTCCATCTAGCTGTGTTTACTACTGATACATCGTCATTTGCTATAGTGTAGTTTCTAAAGATGTCATTTAATTTTACATTACTTGGGTCTCCATTAAGACCAGTTATCTCATAAGTTGATCTGTAGGCTGTCTTCACACCTTTTTTTGTAGTAACTGGAGGTTGTCCTGGTGTGTCAATTTCTTCTCTTTTTATTACTGGTTTAATTTGAACATTGACAGGTTTATTGTATGCTCTTGTATCAATATAGATTCTTTGAACGTAGGTCTTACTTTCTGTATTGATATGAGTCATACGAGCTGCGTATTTAATACCTTTATTAGTTGTTTTTATTGGACTTTGTCCCTGTGTATTATCAGGATCATAACCATCTAAAGCCTTGTCAGAACTTATAAAAGAGTTTGGTGTTTCGTCTGGTCCTTGATACTCTGCCTTTAATTGGTTTGTAGTAGTGTCTTCATATACATGAATCTTCCAAGGAGCTTGGGCTTTTTTGTATCCTGATGGAGATTCTGTTTCTTCTAATACATAGTAACCAGGTTGTAAGACTAGTGTTTGTTCATTGCCATCGCTATCTTTAAATACTAGCTTACCGTCTGTGCTAGAGATTCCTTCTATTTTTGTAAATGTAGTATCCTCAGTTGTATAGTTTTCATTTGTTTTCTTTAAAGTGAACTTACCACCTTCAAGAGGTCTACTATTGGAATCTCTCTTGAATATCTTAAGTTCAAGACCTGTTTGCTTGTTGGTGATTTTAATTAATTCGCCATCACTTGGTATAGCAATTTCACCTTCTTGTGGTCCTGTTATTTCTTTTTGTTTGAAGGAAGCAGCAATGCTTACAGCTTGCTCTGGCATTGTAAACTTATAATTACCTTGGTCATCTTTTGTTATAGGATTTCCATTATAAGTTAAGCTTGCTAGTTCATAGTATTCATTTGGATTTACACTTACTGTAACTTCTTCTCCATTTGTTGCACTAGCTTTTACACTTACACTACCATTTTGTGATGGCTCAACGCTTATAGGATAAACATTCTTTGGTTTTTCCTTAAATGTTGCTGTAACTGTAACCTTAGAATTTGGCATCGTAAATTGATTGTTTTCATCTAAAGTTATTTCATTTCCACTAGCGTCTTTTACAACAAATTTATCTAATAGATAGCCTTCACTTGGACTTGCGCTAAGTGAAACAGTGTCTCCCTCTTTTGCACTTGTTGGATTTGCACTTATAGTACCACCTTGAGCTTGAGTTAATTCTACATTGTAACTTTGTCTATCATCTACAAAGTGAGCTGTTAGGGCTACGCTGTAAGCTGGCATTGTAAATTGATTATTTTGATCTAAGGTTAAAGTTTGTTCTTGTCCATTATTATCGTTATAAGTTATCTTTTCTAACTTATAGCCAGACTCTGGGTTAGAAGTTATTGTAACTTTATCTCCAGCTTTTAAACCCTTGTTTGGATTTGCAGAAATAGAACCATGTTCTACTGTTTGTGTCCATACTGAATATGATTTTGCTTTAAATGTAGCAGTTACTGCGACATTAGATGCTGGCATAGGGAATGAATACTTTCCATCTGCCACCTTACTTGTTACATCAACTCCAGCTACTGTTAATTTCTCAAGTTGGTATCCATCACTTGGATTTACGTTTAATGTGATGTTTTCGCCTTGCTTAATTTCAGTAGCTTTATTCGCTGTAACTTTTCCATTTGCTCCATTAGTAATATTCAGATTATATGATGAAACTAGATTTTTATTAATTGAATCTTCTTTATCATAAGAGTCAGCAATCCAAACCTTGTTTTCATTCCCATAACTACCTTTATATGAGTCATAATCACTTCCCAAACCAATTCCATAGGCTGGATCGTAACTTGTCTCTATTTCAACAATTATTGTTCCAGCAAAAGTTGCATCTACTTCTCCTATTAATCTTTTATAACCATTTTTACTTGTTTCATTAAAAGTTATTCTTGAAGTTATATCTGTTGTTTTTCCATTATTAACTTGGAAAACTTTTTTATTAGTTCCAGATTTTAATAGATTGTATTTTTCAGGTTCTCTATGAATTTGTATTTCACGTCTTTTAGCACCGTATGGGGATTGATAGAATTCAAATCTTTGCTTGAATCTATGATCATCCTTATTAATATCAGTGATTTCTGTGCGTGCTAAACTCTTTGTCTGACTGCCTGGTTTTCTTCCAGTAGAAGCATTTGGATCAACTTTTTGCCAATCACTTGCTGCTCTTTGTGGAGTAGGGATTGATTCATCTGATATTTCTAATCCATCATTATTTTGTGAATTTAAATTGCCTGTACCATCCACATTCGCTGCAAAGCTTTCTGGAATTACATATTTTGCTATTGCAATTTCATTAAGACTAACTAATTTTGGATCTTCAATAGTTTCTTTTCCGTAAATTGACTCTATAGTCTTCTTTACTATTTCTTCATTTTTATCTTTTTCAGATTTGAATACTAGGGAATTTTCTTTTCCCTTTAGTGGTGAACCATAAAGTGCTATGCTAATGGCTTCATTGCTATCTAGGCTTGCAGTTCTTGTAGCATTAGGGTCAATAATGTTAGTATTTGCTGTATTTCCACTTGGATTATTAACCTTAATATACTTATCGCCATCAGATGTTATTCTTACTGTCCAGTCTACATTTGATTTTTCGTAACCTGGTGCAGGTTCAATTTCTTCTAGTTTATAGATTCCTGGTCTTAGTTTGTCAAAGGAAATTATACCGTCTTTGCCAGTTGTGATTTCTCTTTCTTCTCCATCTTCGCCAGGTCCAGTTAATCTAAACTTCGCACCTTCGATTGCTTTTGTTTTGTCATTGTCCTTAACTTTTTTAAGTTTAAAGTCAAATGTTTTAATCTCATTTGTTACATCTAAAGAGCCTTCTGATATATATGATCCAATTATATTTCCATCTGTTGATACGACAGGAGATGCTTCTTTGATTATACTTGCACTTTCGTAGTAGTCAGACTTCCAGTAAGTTACGCCAGATTCTTTCCAGTACATACCAGTACCGACTCCACCAGATTCTTCCTTGTATGGAACTTTAACGTCTATTACTATTGGTTTATCAGTTGCTGGTAAAGTAAGTTTTAGACGTTGTGGTTGACCAAGACGTGAATCGTCTACGCCTTTTGTGACGTCGCTTGTAATATCTTCTGCACCATATTCTGCAAGTCTGATGTCTGATATTAATCCCGTTACAGGCTTGTTAAGCTTAAATACTTGGATTTCTTCTCCAGAATTTAAAGCTCCACTATACCAATCCATATTTGGATATTCAGGTTTTTCTCTGTGGATTGTAGCTGATGTTACTCCATCAACTCCTACAGTTTGTCTTGCTTCTGGGTTTAGTACATATCTTTGTATAACGTAAGGTTGTTTACCTTCTCCAGGATTCTTATTAATACCAACAATTCTTGTACCCATTTTAAATGGTTTGTCGTTATTTCCTGTCCAACCTGTATATCTGTTGTCATATGATTCCCAACCGTCAACAGATCTGCCTGCAACGTCTACCCAATTAACTCCTTTTTTTTCAAGGATTGAGTTTAATGTTGTAGTTGTGCCAGAATTTTCTCTATAATTATAGACTTTTTTGTTTCCATCTTTGTCTATTACAAGAACCCATTCTTTATTGAGTTTATTGTATCCTGCTGGCGCTTCAGTTTCTTCTATAATATAAGTTCCTTCTTTTAGATCTTTGAATTCTACAAGGCCATTTTCATCTGATGATTTTTCTATCGCTTTGAAGGTAGAATCATTTTCTTTTGTAATCTTAAATTTCGCGCCTTTAAGTGGTTTTCCGTCAGAATCTTTCTTATAAACCTTGAAGTTTCCTCCACTTGGTTTGTTGGATACTGGCATGATAATAATATTTTCGTTATTTCCAGAATATGACTCATCAGATCCAAGTATTCCTACTTGAGTTATTCTAACCGATCCATCTGAATAAACAGTTACTGACCATCTTTTTTCTGACTTGATAAAGTCCTTTGGAGCTCTGGTTTCTTTTAGTGTATATGAGCCAGGAGCAAGATTTGTAAAGCTTATTTCTCCATTATTACCTGAAGTTCTATAGATGGTATTGTTGTTAGCATCTGTTAATTCAAATGTAGCTCCAGCAAGTTTGCTATTATCGGATTCATTTGATTTTATAATTTTAAATTGTCCTGGTGTGTATTTCTTGTTGATAACACCGACTTCTTCTTTGTAATATTTCGGAGTTTCTCCACCAGTTTGGTCTCCTGTTGCAAAACTTTTGTTGGCTCCACTTGCGAAGGCTGATTTAAGGTTGCCATTGTTCATAACAAATGCTCTCCATTTATTATTGAAAGCATCTATATCTGGAATCTTAAATCTTTGCTCAATTACATAACCTTCACCATTGTTAATACTTGGCATACTGATCTTAAGTGGTTGATTATTCTTGTCTATCAACTTTCCATATGGTTTAATTTGACCCTTATCATAAACCAAGGTTATACCATTTTGTACAAATTCTGCATTTTTATCTGGATCAATTGATGCATTGAAAACTGGTTTGTAAATATTAGGATTTTGTTCTGCATTGAAGCCCATGGATAGTGGCATATAATCGTTAATTAAATTATCATTTACTGTTCTAGCATTTACCTCAGTACGATAGATTTTTACCCTATCTAGCACTTGCCTTGGTTCAGTTCCTTCTCCTACCCAATCGGCAATATTGCCGCCTTGGAATTTAGTTGTTATCCAGTTATAGGCAAGTGTTTTAGGCTTAACTTTCTTATATGGATTTCTATCGCCTATTACGTTGTAGTAGGATATTACATCTACATAATACTGTCCATTTTCTTCATAGATTTCTCTGAAGTAGTAGTTTTGCATAGGCTCGTTGTGACCTGAATCATGGGCATCGAAGAAGGCTTCAATATTTTTGTCTATTTTTTGACCACTTATACCTGATTGGTTTGGTTGTACAGTTATAGTAAATGGATAAGTGCCAGTATTTTTGGCATAGTATTTACTTGGTATCATACCTATAAGGTCAATAGTAGCTGTAGCTGGACCTCCCGCAGTATTACTATTAAACACATAAGTTAATAGGTTAGTTTCATAGTTAAAATATGGATCTGCTACATCTTTTCCATTTATTCTAAGTTTTGGAAATCCTTCAAAGTATTGGGTGAAGTCAAGGTTAGGGTCAAATTGTATTTCAAATCTTTCGTTTTCTGATGAGCTAGATAAGGTAATATCTGCGTGATATTTTAATGATTCGTATCTATAAGCTTCCCATACCTTTGGTCTTTCACCACGGCTGTAGGCTTGTCCTTCGTTGTAGTCAAGCCATTGGTTTACACTAGTTACTATATTTTTACTAGCTCCACCAATTTCTTTTCCCTTTTCTATAAAGTAATCTTGACCTGGAACTGGTGTAGCTGAAGAGTTTTCAAAGCGAGCAGTGTAGCTTACTTCTTGAGATTCGTTAACTTCTACTTCGAAGTAGACACCGTTTTTCTCATATCCGTCTGGAGCTTGTGCTTCATAAACGAAGTATTTTCCTTCTGGATATTCTCCAAAGCTTGCCTTACCATTTTCGTCGGTAAATACAGTTCTAATAGTATTTCCTTGGCTATCTTTTAATACGAATTCAGCTCCAGCAAGTCTATCTCTCTTGCCGTCAGTAAAAGTATTGGCAAATTTGACAACTTCTATTGGTTTGTTATCAAATGGAGTATTTTTAATAGTTAATGTTGGCTTGTCATCTGCCCCACTTGTATTTTTGCTTAAAGGCACAACTTTTTGAAGATTAGCTTGATTTGCTGTATCTTCATTTGTCAACCAATCATAATATAAGTTTGCTGAATTGTTTTGACCAATATTAGCATTAACCTTCACCAAGAAGCCCCAGTCGCCTGCAAATCTTTCTTTTGGGAAGTAGATTTGATAGCCAGTTCTTCCTGTGTAAGCATCTACCTTATTAGGAGTGCCAGTAATCTTATAGTTGTGGTTGGCATTTATTACATTATTTCCAAGTTGTAAGTTATTTACAGTTTGATCTTCCATTGCAGACTTAACATATCGTCTATATCCTGGAGACACATCATAAGCCTCTACATCTGTAATACTTACACCTGGTATGGAAATATCAAGTCTTGTATTTCTATCAGTTTGTCCACCTAGTCTTGGAGCTATTGGTTTTAGGTATAGGTAGAATTCTGCATTACCACTGTCGTCAACTTTTCCATAATGCATTGCGTTCATGTAATCTGGCCAGTTCGGATAATTGTTGTGTTCTACTACTTCTGTTTTTCCTGCTGGTTGTGAGAAGTCGACGTTTTTACCAGATACATTTACATTACCATCATCTGATATGGTTATTTTCTTTTCTTCTCCATCTAGTTTGTAGCCCTTTGGAGCTTTTGTTTCTGTAAATGTATAAGTTCCTGATGGGATATTTGTAAATGTGGCTTCACCGTTCGCATCTGTCACTGCACTTACTCCAGTTCCCAATAAGTGGAAGCTTGCTCCTTGGAGTTTCTCACCAGTTTTGCTATCTACTTTTACTATTTTAAAAGTAGCTGGATTTTTATTATCGATCTCCATTAGTGAGTTTAAGATGAAGTGGTTTTTGTCGTTGTAATTATAGTAACTTGTATTTTCGTTGTATTTATATTCTTTACCATGAAATCGTACATTTTCTGTAGGGAAAGTCTGAACTATTTTTGGCTGTGTCTTTGTGAATTCCCTTTCACCTTGTATATCCCATACTTTTACATTAGGAACTGTAATAAGTCTTTGCTTACTATTTTCTTGTGCATCTACATGAACACTTCCTAAATTATTTCCGCTTTTGTCTACAACATTTATGTCTTGCGCAGGCATTTGTTCGTAGCCTTGTGGGAGGTTCCAGTGTTGGTCTATGTTAATATCTCCGTATCTTGATATTGCTACCCCACTAAGGGTTTGAGGTTCACCAAGAGTTTGAGGTTCTTTGTCGTCATTTATTGAAGTGTTGTATTCATAAACTGCAATTGTACCAACTGGTTGGTTAGCATTTGGGTTTGTACCTTCAGCAGGGATAGTCTTATCAAGGTCTGTTTCTGTAGTTTTTGCAACCATTTGACCTTGGTCATTTAGACCGTAAACTGCCATCTTTGATGATGATATAGTTTGGTTGTCACTTAGCTTTCTTGTTTCCCAAGGTAGTTTTGTATTAGCTGGGTTTTCTTTCGTACCTTTGTCATCACCAGTTGATATTGCATCTGTTACAGTCCACTTCGCAGCCTTTTCTGAAGTGAATTCTCCTAGGATTGTTGTCCTGTTGTTCATGCCTGCTCTTATAGGTGTGGCTTCTTTTACTTTGTCAGCTGGCCAGCCATTCATAACAAATCTCTTGGCACCAACTTTATTTTTTGCAGTAAGGATGATAGAAATATCCATGATATATTTTTCTTGCATACCTTGGACTCCTGTGTAGAAGTGGTATGTTATATCTTTAATTCCAGCATCTGGAGCGTGGTGTTTTGAATCATGAATACCAAAGGCTCCCACAAGTTGGTCTTCTAACTTTACATTGCTATTTTCGATTTTACGAAGACCAGATCCTACAACTTCAGTGAAATTAACCTTAAGTCCTAGGGCATTTAGGTCAGTATCTGATGATACTTTTATAGTCCAGTTATAGCCCTGTAATTCTCCATCTTTAATTACTGGGTTTGCATAAGCATCAGTGTTGACTTCATAGTTAGAATCATCTGGATTAATTATTTGGACTACATCATCTCTTCCTGGTTCGATAATAGATCCAACTATTTCACCATCTTCGTTAACTCTTTGTGGTAAAAGGTCTTTAGGTGCTTTAACTCCAAGTCCTGATACCTTATTGATTACTACAAAAGTTCCGTCTCCATTAAGATTAATGTTGTCTGTATTGTAGTCCACTGGTATTTCTAGTGGAACACTAATATTCTCAGGAATAGTTCCTTTTATATTGTAAGTAATAGTATTCGAAGTCTTATCATAAGAAGGTTCTGCTATTACCCTGCCGTTGTATCTAATTGGTTCAAGAACTGTTCCCTCTTTTACTGTAAGTTTTTCATCTAAATGAATTTTGAAATATTGGTAATCTTGAATTGCTCCACCAATATTTGATGTTTTAAATATTGTTTTAATATTAAATTTTTTATTTGCCAATGTTTCGGTCAAATCAACAAACATATTTGGTCTGAAGTTCTCTTCCCTATCTCTTTCTATAAGTTCTTGGAAGGCTTCTTCGTTGTCTGCCATTAGTTTGGCTTGGTCTTCTCTTGACAAGTCGTACTTATCTTCGAAAGTATCAAGTAGGGCTTGAATTTCTTCTAAACCGTTCTTCTTATTTTTGAGTGCTTTTTTAAGTTCTTTGTCTGCTTTTTGTAGGTCTGTAAGTCCAAGGCCTTCTTTGATTTTTTCTAATAGACCTTTTTCTTCTTCATCTTCTGTAAGATCTTCTGTCTTATTTTTATCTTCTAATTTATTTGATTTTTCCTCGTTAAGACTTTTTTCTGATTCTTGTTTTTGTTGGTCTCTTAGACCCTTTTCTTTTAACTTTTCTTCTAATAGTTTTTCTAGCTCGATTCTCTTTTGGCGAGCGTCCCTATATTCGGCTTCGGCTGCTGCGGCTTCGGCTTCGTTTGCTCTTGCTGCTTGTGCTTGTTTTTCTGCTTCGATTCTCAAAAGCTCTTGTTTTTGTTTTTCAAGTTCTGCATTTTCTTTTGCAGCTTGTTCTTCTTTGGCCTTTGCTTCTTCTACAGCTTTAGCTTCTGCTTCTGCCTTAGCTTTTTCTTCAGCTTGTTTTTGATTGTCTTGACTTTTTTGTGTGTTTTCAAAGAATTCATAATCATTCTTTGTCTTCTTAGCCGGTATTAGTTCAGGAGCCTTGCCTGTTTCTTTAGGTTCCTTAGAAGAGTTTTTATGTACTTCTTCTTTCTTATTTGAATTGGTCTTCCTAGTATCCTTCTGACCGGTCTTCTCGGCCGGCTCATTAAAGAGTTCATCGGAAATCTTTTTCTCAACCTTATTTGAATTTGAGTTTTCATAATTAGTATCATCTACTAATCCTGCAGCCAGTGCTGTGACTGGGCTAAATACCTCCAATATCATTAGTAATGCCAAGAATAGGCACGTAAATCTTTTAAAAATATTATCCATTTTCTTTCTCCTATCTCTTAATCAGTAATAAGTCTTTACTAGGAAATATGTAACTCTCTAGTAATGATATATACATTCTAATACAAGGATAAAAAGATATCAATACCTATTTCGTGAATTATCTCTGGTTAATGGCTTAATTCAGTCTTTCTTGAATGCTCTCTAAGAATCTTCATTTTTTATTCATGCCTTATTATCAATGTATCTTATGTAATACTTTTGTAACTTTCCCTAAATATAGCGCTTTCCTATATTTACTTATTTTTAAATATTTATATATGTATTATATAAGTATATTTTTTGTATTTATTTTATACAATTTTTCTTCAAAAGAAAATTTTTGATTTTTTTATTTTTATGATTTTATTTTGTGACTCTACCTGGTTTTCGGGCCTATTTTTTTGATTTTTATAAAAACCCTTTCATTTTTATGGAATCTTTTATCTATAGATAAAAATACAAGAACCTAATTTTGATATTATTTATCTAATAAATATATTTTTATTAGATCTCCAATTATTTTTAAAATTATTACATTTGTAATATTTCTATTATTTTTATTGGTCTTGTAATATTATTTTTTTCTTAAATATTCCTATATAATAGATAGAATTTTACTTTTTACGCTTCTAATTTCATTCGTTGGTCTGTAATTTTTAATCATTTAGGAAATATTTGTAAGTTTATATTTTTACATGTGCTTCCTAGTTTATTGTCATTTAGGTCTTTCTCGTCTATATCTTATTTTTTATTAACTCTTATTTGCTTGCAACTTATAAAATAATTATCAAGTCAAACTTAACTACAAGTTATAAAGTTATTTTGAGGTCATATTTGTTTGTGACTTAATAATTTATCATAAAGTCTTATTTGCTTATGACTTAAGAGTTTATCATCAAGTCATACTTATTTGTCACTTTAGAATTTATTAGTGAGTCCTACTTGTTTGTGACTTAGGAGTATTTTATAAACTCATTTTTCAATCAGGAACTTATAATTTTTTTACTAGGTCATAGGACTTTATGTCTTCAAAATTAGTTTACTCTTTAATCTTTTAGGTCGAGATCAGACATCTGATACAAATCGAAGTCCTTTTAGTCTTTCTCTTTGGCAGATGATTCACCTGACCTACCAACAATTTACTTCGCAAATTGGGTTAGGTCAAGCAAAAAGCACTGCCTCTCGACAGTGCTTTTCTTCTATTATATATATAGTCTATTTAATTGTTTATAGGATTCCAATATCTTACATCTTACTCGTACCTCAAGGCTTCGATTGGGTCTAGCTTGGCTGCCTTGTTGGCTGGATAGTAGCCGAAGAAGACTCCTATTAGCATGGAGAATCCCACTGCCACCACAATTGATCCAATGGATGGAAGTGTTTGGAATTCTAAAAGCTTGGACCCAATTAGTCCTATTATGGTTCCCAAGATTATGCCGAAGAATCCTCCAATAATACAGATTATTACGGACTCAATGATAAATTGTTTTCTTATGTCGCCCCTTGTGGCTCCCAAGGCCTTTCTTATTCCTATTTCCTTGGTCCTCTCTGTCACAGACACCAGGAGGATGTTCATTACGCCGATTCCTCCAACTAAAAGGGAGATGGCTGCTATGGCTCCAATGGCAACTTGTATGGATCCCATGGCGGAGTTCATTTGTGATATTTCGCTCTCGGCTGAGTAGTGGGCAACTTCTGCTCGTGGGTTGTCCTTGTAGAATTTGGCATTTAAATCATCAACTAGGGCCTTGGCATCTTCTTCTATAGTGTCGGGGTTTTTTAAAGTCATGGCGATGTCGTAGTAGGATGTCCTTGGTTCTGTCAAAAGTTCTCTGTCCCCTGTTGTCCTTGGGATGTAAACGGATGAGCTGGCCCCATTAAGTGATTGGCCCATGACCTTCATCTCTTCGTACTCATAGACTCCAATTATTGTGGCAACTAGGAGTTTACCATTGACGTCAATTTTTACTTCTTGGCCCAAGGCTTCTGGTGCTGGGACCTTGTAGATTTCTTCAAGGACCTTGTCTGATATTACTGCAACAGACTTGCCCCTTGCCACGTCTTGGTCATTTAAAAACCTTCCGGCAATCATCTTGAGTTTGAAAAGATTTTTTTCGCCCTCTGATGTGGAAACTATGGATACTGGCTCCTTGTCTCTCCCTTCCTTGACATAGCCTTGGCCGCTGGCTCCATGGTAGACTAAGTCTTCAATGGTCCTGCCCTTTTGTGCTTCTAAATAGTTTATTATGTTTTCTGAGAAGTAGTCGGAGTCGGTGAGTTCTCCCCCATCGTAGTCGGCATTTTTTGGCTTTACATAAATTTGGACTGCTGTGTTGGCTATGGAGTCAAAGGCCTTGTTGACTGACTTGGTGAGGGCATCTCCTATGGTTGTGATGCCGATTACTGACCCGATTCCAATTATTATCCCTAGCATGGTTAAAAAGGACCTGAGTTTGTTGGACCTAAGTCCCTCAAGGGAGAGTTTTATTGTTTCTAGTATGTCCATTAAATCTCCTCCAAAAGTCCATCTGTCATCTTGTAGATCCTGCCAGCTTCCTTGGCCAGTTCCATGTTGTGGGTGATGATAATTATGGTCCTCTTGTCTTCTTTGTTGAGTTTGTGGAAGAGGTCCATAACATTTCTGCCAGTCTTGGAGTCCAAGGCTCCCGTTGGCTCGTCTGCCAAGATGATATCGGGGTTGTTGGCCATGGACCTAGCTATGGCAACTCTCTGTTTTTGTCCTCCTGATAACTCATTGGGAAGGTGGTCCATCCTGTCCTTCATCTCCACTATTTCCAGCAGTCTTTCTGCCCTCTCTGCCCTTTCCTTTTTCTCCACTCCTGCATAGGTCATGGGAAGTTCTACGTTTTTTTGAGCATTGGACCTGGGGATTAGGTTGAAGTTCTGGAATACGAAGCCAATTTTTTTGGACCTGTAGGCCGAGAGCTCACTGTCCTTTAGGGTGGATATGTCTGTCCCGTTGAGTTCGTAATAGCCTGAGGTCTGCCTGTCGAGTAGACCAATGATGTTCATTAGGGTTGACTTACCTGATCCCGACTGGCCCACAACTGATACGAAGTCGCCATCGTTTACTTCAAAGTCTATGCCGTGGAGGATTTCCAATTCATTTTCTTTTCCTATATTAAAGGACTTTTTTATGCCCTCCATTTTTATAAGCTTGCCTGTCATTTTATAATAACTCCTCCGGCTTCTGCTGTGCTGGCATCTACACTTTTTTCATCTCCATCACTTTCTTTGGAGTTTGGGTCCTTCATAAGGGTTAGCTTTGTTCCTTCTCCATAGCCTCCTGATGTGGCAAGGACCTTGTCGCCAACCTTTAGGTCTTTGGACTTGATGGCAGTTTCTGCGTCATTTTCAAGTCCCCTTATGACTTCTACTTTTTCAATTTGGTAGTCATCCTTGCCAATGTTCTTTAGGCCAAGGACATAGGACTTGCCATCTCTCTCGAAGATTGCGTCACTAGGCACCTTGAAGGTGTCTCTTTCTTGGCTGAGGATGTATTTTACCCTAAGTGTCATGCCTGGAGCAAGCTTTTCTTCTTGTCCTTCATCTATTTCTATTACAGTTTTGTAGAGGACTTCGCCAGACTTGTTGTCTTCAGAAACTGGCATTGGAGCTGGGTCAATGGAGATGACCTTGCCCCTAAAGACTTCTCCCACAAGGGAATCTGATGTGATCTCAACTTCTGTACCCACAGAAATGGAGTTCTTGTCGTATTCCTTGACTTGGGATTCTATCCTAAGCTTGTCTATAGTTTCGATCTTGGCAAGATAGCCTGTTGGAACTTGGCCTTCCTTGGCTGGGACTTCTGTCACAGTTCCGTCTGCTGGTGCCTTGATCATGACCTTGTCTAGTTCCTGGCTTAGGTTTTCGATTTCTACATTATCTAGATTGTTGGCTCCTGCCTTGGCTGTGTTTAGGTTGTCTCTTAGACCAGAAATTTCGTTGGCAACTTGTTGTTTTGTTGATTCTAGATTTTTCTTGGCATTATCATAGTTGTTCTTAGCAGTTTCAAGGTTCTTCTCTAGAGTTTTTAATTCATCTTGACGAGATTTTTTCGCCTTTAGGGCCTTGTCTGCATCGGCATAGAGGTCTTCTTTTGCCTTTCTCACTTCAAGTTCTGTTGATTCCACTTGTTTTACCTGGCCTTCCACTTCTTTTTCAAGGGCTTCGGCTTGGGAATCGTATTTTTGCTCGTCAGCCTTGGCAGTGGCAAGGTCTTCAGATATTTTTCCTATTAGGATTTCCATTTCAGATTGATTTTTTGTAAGCCTATTTATGTTTTCATTTGCGGAATTTTTTATTTCTTCAAAGTTAGTTGCCTGGATGGCATCTTCGTTGCTTTTGATTTCTGCCTTAGTTTTTTCTATTTCAGTTTTAACCTTATTTATTTCGCTAGGTTCACTCTTGGGGTCTCCTATAAGTTTAATGAACTTTTCTTCTAACTCTTCTTTTTCCACTCCCAGCTTTGTGATGGCAGTTTGATAAGATGATACTTTTTCTTGGGCTTCTGCCAATCTACCTTGTTCCTTCTTCATTTCAATCCCAATTTCTGTAAGTCTTCTCTTGGCATTGTCCAGGTCTGACTGTAGGTAGTCCTTGGACCTGGAAGAATCTCTTGCAAGGGACCTGTTTTCTGCAATTTTGTTTCTATTGCTATTTATGTCTTCCACAAGTTGCTTGTATCTTAGGTCAGTTGCTTCTTCTTGGTGGGCAAGATTTTGCCTGGAGTCCTTCTCTGCAACTATTCCCTGGTTGTATCTCTCGTCGATACTTCTCTTGAAGTCATTGTAAGATTTCTCTGCAGCAAGGTATTGGTCCATAGCTTGAGTTAGGGAAGTTTCTGCAGCAACAAGGGCTGGGTTCTTGCCATTCTTTTGGCCAGTAACTGCTTCAGAAAGTCTCTTCTTGGCAGCAGAAATTTGTGCCGACACATTTTTGTCTGTGGCTTCCTTTTGGGCCTTCCTTGATTTTAGTTGTTGCTCAATGCTTGAGGAGTCAAGCTTGGCTATGACGTCGCCCTTCTTGACCTTGTCGCCAACCTTTACATTAACTTCTGTCACTGGAAGGGACTTTTCAGGAAATACTTCAACTGAATTTGATGGAACTAGCTTTCCCTTTTCGCTGACGGAGTTTGTCACGCTCCCCTTCTTTAGAGTCACAACTTGGTTTTCAGAAATTGTTTCTCCCTTTCCTCCACCAAGGCCAGCAAATTTTGGTATAAGTATTAGGGCCAGGATGAGGGCAAGTCCTCCTCCTGCTAGAATTTTATTTCTTCTATTTTTAAGTATGGTGTCTTTCGCTTTTGTATAAAATTTTTTCATATCTACCTCCATGCTTAATTATATATTAAGTTTTTCAAGAATTACAATAGTAAAGACCTGCAAAAGTCTTTCAAATTTATTAAGATTTGCCTAAATTTCCTTGAAAGATGTCTTGGCTTAATTATAAAATAAAAAGTATAAAGCTAGAGTAAAGAAAGTCAGGGAGGTGGAAAATGCTAGAAATTTTAATTTTAATTTTATTTATGGTGAATCTCTTCATAGCAATAATTTTTGATATATCAATTGTCCTTGCCCTCTTTTTGAATTTGATTCTCCTAATAATTTACGCCTTTATAAAAGACTACAAATTAAAAGAAATTTTTCACATGGTCTATGAGGGACTCTTGGACACAAAGACCATCCTCTTCGTCTTTATGTTAATTGGGATGATAACAGGCATTTGGCGATTATCGGGGACTATTGCCTACATAATTTATAAGGGGACTGGGCTTATTGCCCCAAAGTTTTTCTATGTGGGAGTTTTTATTTTTAACTCTGCCATTTCAGTCTTAACTGGGACAAGCCTTGGGACTGCTTCCACTTCTGGCATAATTTCCATGTCAATTTCAACAGCCATGAACTTCAACCCCTATATCACTGGCGGGGCAATTTTGTCTGGCTGCTATTTTGGCGACAGGTCATCTCCAATGTCAACATCAGCACTCTTGGTTGCAACTCTTACCAAGACTGATCTCTATGTTAACTTGAAAAATATGTTTAGGACCTGTATCATTCCCCTAGTTTTGACCCTAATCACTTTTCAAATTTTTAATTTTGGAATTGATGCCGAGATAAATTCCCAAAGTTTGAGGTCCATTGCCAGCATTTTTAATTTTAATTTCTTCTTGGTGGTCCCTACTCTTTCCATAATCATCTTGGCTATATTTAAAGTGGACATTAGGATCAACATGGTAATTTCCATTATAATTTCTATTTTCTTCGCAATAATCTTCCAAGATGCTAGCCTTGGAGAAATTTTTAAGGCCTTGATTTTTGGTTTTCACATTGACTCTGATGTGGGACCACTAGTAAATGGTGGCGGCCTTCTATCCATGAGAAAGATGCTACTTATTGTAGGGATTTCATCTGGCTACTTTGGTTTCTTCAAGCACACAGACCTCTTGGTGGTTGTGAAAAAATATGTAAACATCTTGTTTGAAAAGTTGCCCGACATGGTGGTAATGTCCTTTATTTCTTTTATAATCGCAGGTTTTTCTGCCAACCAAACCTTGACCACTATGATCACCTACGAGATGGCAAGGGAAAATTATAAGGACTCCTACAAGTTGGCCCTTGATCTTGAGAACTCTGCAATTATGACTCCGCTTTACATCCCCTGGAACATAACGGGCAGGACTCCTCTTGAAATGGTTGGAGGACCTATTGGGGCAATTTTATTTTCCTTCTACCACCACTACATTGTACTGGTGAACACACTGGCATCTAGCGTGGAATTTTATAGGAATAAGAATAAGTAGGTTTATGGAAATTTAAAAAACAAATTTTAGTAAATAGAATAAGGAAAGTTTTAAAAATTTCAGAAAATAATAAAAAACTCAGGCCTATAAAACCTGAGTCTTTTTGTTTTAAAACTATTCCTCATTACACTCTCGCTTTAAATTTTAATTTTTAAAGCTAAAGTGTAATTTTATAAAATACCATAAGCTAATAAAAAACTCAGGCTTATAAAACCTGAGTTTTTTTTATTCTATATCTTTGTAAAAGTTCTTGGTTTAAGTTTATTTTCTATGGCTCCAAGGGCGAAGTCTGCCAAGACTGCCATTAGGGCTGTTGGGATTGCTCCTGCTATTATTATTGGGCTTCCATTGGCAACTGTAATTCCCCTGGTGATTATATCTCCAAGGCCACCTGCTCCAATGAAGGTTCCCACTGCCGTAACTCCTATGGCAAGTACAAGGGCATTTCTTATGCCACCCATGATTATGGATATGGCAAGGGGAAGTTCTACCTTTTTCATTATTTGAAATTTCGTCATCCCCATTCCCTTGGCTGCATCAACAAGTTCTGGTGTCACTGAATTTATTCCTCCAACTGTGTTTTTTAATATTGGAAGGATTGCGTATAAGAATACCGCAAAGACCACTGTGTTTGGTCCCGTTCCTATTAAAAACATGAGGATGGCTAGCATAGCAAGTGATGGGATTGTCTGCATTACATTGGCAATGCTTATTGTAAGTCTTGATAGTTTTCCCTTCCTTGCAACTGCAAATCCAAGTGGTATTGCCACTATTGATGCAAAGAGAACTCCGTAAATGGAAATTAGAAAGTGTCTAATAAATTGCTCAAAGACATAGGATGCGTTCTCCATATAGTAAATCATTACATCAGACATTTTTTCCTCCTTCCACTGCTTCCTTGTATTCCTTTATCATTTCTGGATCAACTTTTACATCTTCAAAGTAATTATGCTTTTTCAAAAAGTTTTCTGCCACTAATGCTGGCATCTCTAAATCTTCGTCTGCCTGACGGTTTAGTTCTTGCATATCTTCTGATGAGATTTGACCCACAAGCTTCATCATTATTGTCTCAAGCTCTGGATATTTTTCCACAATTGCCTTTGATAGGACCGGCGAGCAGTCATAAGGTGGGAAAAGTCTCTTATCATCTTCTAGGACAACTAGGTCATAGGATGAAATCTTTCCGTCTGTGGAATATCCAAGGACTAGGTCCATTTCTCCACTGGCAAGGGCTGTGTAAACTAGGCCAATGTCCATGGGATAAACTGTCTTAAAGTCAAAGCCATAGATTTCTTTGAAGGCCTTGTAACCGTCTCCCTCTCTCTTTATCCAAGCTGTGTCAACTCCAACTTCGAGATTGTCTTTTAACTTCTCAAGGTCAGAAACTTTTTTAAGATTATTTTCTTCTGCGAATTTTTTTGTAACCATAAAGGCATAGGTGTTGTCAAAGCCAAAGGATGGGTACCAATATCTCTCCCACCTCTTGTAGTATTCATCCATAACAACTCTCTCTGCTTCTTTTGGGTCTTTAATAGGGTCCATTCCAAGTTCCCCACTTAGGGCTGTGCCTGTGTACATGGCTCCAACTATGTTTACATCTCCCTTTAACATGGCTATGTGGTTTAGGACAGATGATGACAAGTTGGTAATCAGTGAAACGTCTATGTCGCTGTGGTGTTCTATCATTTGCTTAACAACTTCTCCCAGGATCTGTCTTTCTGTGTTGGATCCCGTTGCCACAACTACGCTAGTCTTGGTGTTGCCACCAATTCCCGGTAGGGTGCAGGATGTCAAAAAGATTGGAAGTATAAGAAATATTAAAAGAAATGTTTTAATTTTTTTCATTATGCCACCTCACTTTTCTTGTTGGGAGATAGTTTTTCTTCTAGGATTCCAAAGAAGAAGTCCACTATTATGGCCATAAGAGTAACTGGGATCGTGCCCCAAACTACCATTGGCATTATTGCATTAGTAAGTCCGTTGAAGATAAAGTCCCCAAGTCCACCTGCTCCTACATAGGCTGCAAGAGTTGTCCAGGCAAGGACGTAAACTCCTGAAAGTCTTATACCACCCATAATAACTGGCATGGCCATAGGAATTTGGACCTTGAAAAGTATTTGGGACCTTGTCATCCCCATTCCCTTGGCTGCGTCAATTAGGTTTTCATTTACTCCTGCTATTCCAAGATAGGTGTTCCTCATAATTGGAAGCAAGGAATAAATAAAAAGTGAAACTATGGCTGGCTTCTTTCCAACTCCAAAAAGTGGAATCATAAGTGCCAAGAGGGCAAAGGATGGAACTGTTTGTAGAACTGATGCTATTGCCATGACAATTTTCGCTGCCTGCTTGGACCTATTTAGTAAAATCCCAATGGGTACTGCCACTAGGATTCCAAGGGCTAGTGAAATCGCCGCAATCATAAGGTGCTCCATAGACTTTGAAAATATTTCTCCGCTATTTGCTAATAAAAAATCAATCATTTTTATCACCTATTTTCTTAGGTGACTCACCTGATGCATCCTTCATAAGTTCAGACAAATTGTCCTCTTCGTAAATTTCCTCAACTTCTTCCTCTTCTTCATTTTCCCAAAGGTTGGTGTAGATTGTATCAACTACTGATGCCCTGGTAACAAGGCCCACGAGTTTGTTCTCATCGTCAACTACTGGAAGGTTCTTTATGTCGAGATTATAGATGTCACGAATGGCATTCATGATAACTGTGTCCTCTTCTATGGCATAGACCTTGTCCATGACTTCGTCAAGGGGTTTTATGTGCTTACCAAATTTTCCTATGTCAAACATACCCACTGCTCCAAGTAGGTGACCTTCTTCGTCTGTAACGAAAATCGTGTCGACTCTCTTGTTCCTCATAAGGGCAAGTGCATCATAAGTTGACCTGTCACTTGTTAGGGAAACTGGATTCTTAAGCATTATAGTCTCAACAGTCCTATAAGAAGTCTTGGCCTCGTTCATCTTTTCTTGGCCCAGCATTTCTTCTACGTATTTTGATTTTGGGTTCTTAAGTATATTTTCTGGTGTGTCAAATTGTTCAACATGACCCTTTTTCATGATGACTATCCTATCTGCAAGTGAAAGGGCCTCGTCCATGTCGTGAGATACAAAGACTATTGTCTTTCCCATTTCTCTTTGAAGTCTCTTCACAAGTTTTTGTAGGGCGTCTCTTGTTATTGGGTCAAGGGCACCGAAGGGTTCGTCCATTAGGATTATGTCTTGGTCTGCTGCCAAGGCCCTTATTACACCAATTCTCTGTTGTTGGCCACCAGATAATTCTGATGGATATTTATCTAAGTAAGAAAGTGGCAGGTCAACTTTTTCTATTAAGTTCTCTGCAATTGGTCTTAATTTTTCTTCATCCCACTTAAGAAGTCTAGGGACCAAAACTATGTTGTCGTAAACTGTCATATGGGGCAAGAGTCCAATTTGTTGGATTACATATCCAATTTGTCTCCTAAGGTCAACGGCATCCATGTCCTTGATGCTGACTCCGTTAATGAGGATCTCGCCTGATGTGATTTCGTTCATCCTGTTGATCATCCTCATACAGGTAGTCTTGCCCGATCCACTGGCTCCAATAAAACATATAAATTCGCCATCCTTGAATTTTAAATTTATATTTTCAGCTGCAACCTGATTACCGGGATAGATCTTACTGACATTTTTAAATTCAATCATTAACAATCTCTCCTTTAATCGATTTTCTCAGTATCTTTGAAAATTATTTCAATTCTCTTTCTCTTCATAATTTTTTCAACTATATCTATTATACCCAAAACAAGGGATTTTGAAAAATCCATTCCTTTGATAAAGTGCTAGTGCTATAATTAATTTAGAAGTAAATTAAGATTTTTTATTGTAAAGGAGCTTATTATGGCTAACGATTATCATGAACCCGCTAGTGAAATGACGAAGAAACAAAGGGAAATTGTAAGAGCAATTAACTCTTTAAAAGAAGAAATCGAAGCAGTTGATTGGTACTACCAAAGAGTTGCAGTTACTGATGACAAAGAACTAAAGGAAATCATGTGGCACAATGCTGAAGAAGAAATTGAACACGCAATGATGACACTTGAATGGCTTCGCCGCAACCAAGAAGGCTGGGACGAACAAATGAGAACTTACTTATTCTGCAAAGGCAACATCTTGGAAGCAGAAGAAAATGCCAAGGAAGATGACGATGAAGAAGATGATGACAAAAAATCTTCTAAGTCAAAGAAAACTACAAAAAAATCTAAATAAGAAATAATTTTTTGCAAAAAGAAAGACTTCTCACTGTGAAATGAGAAGTCTTTTTTATTTACATTTTTTTCATTCTTAAGTCTAAGTTCTTTTCATTGATCTTGTACTCAGTGTACTCTTTTATTAGGGCATAGATTGTTGATGCAAGTGGTATGAAACCCCACATGCCAACAACACCAAAGAGTGAACCACCAATAGTGATTGCCACAAGAGTCCAAAGAGATGGAAGTCCAACTTCGTTTCCCACAAGTTTTGGATAAACTAGGTTTGACTCAACTTGTTGCAAGATTACAATCAAGGCTATAAAGATAAGTCCCTTTGTTGGATCTTCGATTACAATCATGACAAAGGCCATGGCACCACCAAGGAAGGGGCCAATAATTGGAACAAGGTCTGTCACTCCAACTATTACACCAATTGTGGCTGCATTTGGCATCCTCAATACTAGGCAGCAAACAAAGGTAGCTATACCTATAAAGGTTGAAACTGTAAGCTGTCCCCTGATGAAGCCAAAGAAGTTTTCATGTAAAAGGTGGGCAACGTGTAAGATTTTATTTGCAACCTTGTTGTTGAAACATGAGTAGCAAATTCTTGTTGCTTGATAACCCAGTCTTTCCTTGTCTGCAAGGATGTAAATTGATGTGATAAGGGCAAGGAAGAAGGAAACCAAACCACCTAATATACTTGATGCAGTTGAAAGTGCAGAGTTTAGTATGTGTGATGAATTTTCATCAGATTTCACAAAGCCCTTGACCCTATCAAAGATTTCATTCCAAGACAAGTTGTCGTATTCTGCTTGGAGTCTGTCTGAATAACTATTAAGGTAAGGTATCTCTCTTGTCTTATCAATTGCCATTTGCAAGAAACTTGGAAGGGACTTCCTAAGTTCGTTAAAGGAATTAATAAGTTGTGGAACAATTATTGCCGTAATGATAAAGAAAACAAGGATTATCACTATAAAGGATAGGGCAATGGATATTGTCCTCTTGTGCTTTTGAAATTTTTCATTTTTTATCTTGTCAAAAACTTTTCTCTCTAAAAAGTTTAGGGGTATTTTCATTATAAAGGCAATGACTCCTCCCAATATAAAGGGAGCGCAAATGCCAAGTAAGACTCCAAGGCCTGAAAATATTGTCCTGGAGTTTACGAATAAGTATGCCACAAATAAGAGGGCAAGCCCTGTCAAAAATATTTTCTTGTAGACATCTGTCTTAAAGGTCAATTTTGACGGTATTTTTTTTTCTTTTATTTCTCTTTTATCTTCCATATTTTGTTTTTCCTCTTTTCTTGAAACTAGAGTCCAAAGTAGTCTTCAAAAAATTTTTTCTCTATGTTTTTTGTTCTATTTAAGTAAATCTCTAGGTAGTCATAAAAGAGAGAGCCCCTATCTATCTTGGGGTTTTCTCTCTTTGTTCTTTGAAGATAATGAACCCTGTGAGGGGCAGGAAGTCTTGAGGACCTTCCCTTCTTTTCATGAACTTCATGACCTTCTGGATTTAACTCAATAATAATTTCGAAATTCTTGTCACTAGGTCCTTTCTTCTTCTTGTAGTCAATGTCAAGTTTCTCCTTTTTATTAGGACTTGACTCAAGGGGGATTAGGTACCTAACAGGATTTAGGGCAAGGGAGGTCTCTTCAGTCTTTTCTTCAAAGGAAACAACTCCAGAGTCCAAATCTTTTTTTAAATTTTTTAGTCTTTGTCCTTCATCCATGCTTTCAAAATTCTTGTCCTTCAATTTTAAAATCCTCTCAATACATCAGGTCTAAAAGACTTTTTCTTTAAAGTTTTTTCTATTGCACTTATTAGGCCTTCCCTATCTTCATTTAAAGTTCCTGCAAGTAGGACATAGTTGGAAGCGTGATTGGACCTAAATACTGTGCCTTCAGAGTCAACGTGCTCCAAGAATATCTTCATCTCTTCAAGGATTTGACCTGCATCTGGCATCTTGAACTTGCCATTTACATAGTCTTCATAAAGAGGTGTGTTCTTGTAGATCCTCATTGTAAGATAACCCAAGAAGTCTGGCTTAGTTTCTGAAATTAGCTTGGCAGTTCCAATGGCATTTCTCTCCATGCCCTCAACTCCGCCAAGGCCTGCAATGATTGTGATAGAAGTCGTAAAGCCAGCTTCCTTTGCCTTCTTCATGGCAGTCACATATTCTTCATAAGTTACGCCCTTATTAATTTCCTTTAGGAGCTCTTCGTCTCCTGTTTCAAAACCAATGTAGAGCATCTCAAGTCCTTCAGCCCTAAGTTCTTTTAATTCTTCTAGGGACTTCCTATTTATATCTTGGGCAGTTGCATAGGAAGAAACCCTCTTTACATTGGGATAATATTTTTTTATTGTCCTTAGGATTTCAAGAAGGTCTTCTGTCTTTAAAACTAAAGCATCCCCATCTGCCAAGAAGATCCTTTCAAAGTAATCTCCATAGGAACTCATTTCTATTAGGTCCTTCTTTATGTCTTCAAGGGATCTTATCCTAAAATCATCTTCCTTGTACATGTAGCAAAAAGTACAGTCGTTGTGAGAACAACCCACTGTAGCTTGAACTATTAATGACCTAGCCTCACTTGGCGGTCTAAAAACATTTCCGTAATACTGCATATAACTTCCCTCTCTTTTTTATTTTAATTTTTTCCGTGCTTCTTTAATAAGTTGTCCTTTAGTTGCCAAAGTTCTTCTGACAAGTCAACAATATATTGATTTGGATTGTCAAGCCTCTTTGTTTCTTCCCAAAGGGTATCAAGTTCGTCCTTGGCCCTTTGTCTTATTTCGTCAAGACTTGGCATCTTGTAAACAAGTTCTCCCTTGTCATAAATTTGAACAAGGACCTTCTTAACTGTGTAGTCTGTAAGAGTCTTTCTCTTCCAAGTGTAAATTGGGTGGAAGACTTCGTAATTGTCCTTAGGGATTTCTTCATCTCTTAGGGCAATGACGTCACCCATGGCCTTACCCGTTTCATTTTCATAGAATCTGTAAAGTTCCTTAAAGCCTGGTGTAGTAATTTTTGTCACGTTTTCAGAAATTTTAATCTTTGGAGTTATTTTTCCATTTTCATCTTCTGTGGCAACAAGTTTATAAACTCCACCAAAAACTGGTGATGACTTTGATGTGATTAGTCTTTCACCAACTCCAAAGGAGTCAAGCTTTGCTCCTTGGTGGAGGATTGTCCTAATTGTGTACTCGTCTAGGGAGTTGGATGCCATAATCTGAACATCTTCATAGCCTGCGTCATCAAGCATCTTTCTCGCCTTGTTGGAAATATAAGTTATATCTCCAGAGTCAATCCTTATTCCCTTAGGTCTAAATCCACGAGGTACAACTTCTTCGTCAAAGACCTTGATGGCATTAGGGACACCTTCCTTTAAGGTGTCATAAGTGTCAACAAGAAGTAGACAGTTGTCTGGATAAACTCTTGCAAAGGCCCTAAAGGCTTCTAGTTCTGTATCAAACATTTGAACCCAAGAGTGAGCCATTGTTCCAAGAGCTGGCACTCCAAACATCTTGTCTGTCAAGGTGTTGGCTGTTCCTGCACATCCACCAATGTAGGCTGCCCTTGCTCCAAGATTGGCTGCAGAATATCCTTGGGCCCTTCTTGATCCAAATTCAACAACTGGTCTGCCCTTGGCTTGCTTAACAATTCTTGATGCCTTAGTTGCAATCATGGATTGGTGGTTAATTGTAAGTAGGACCATAGTTTCAAGCATTTGTGCTTGGATTGCTGGACCCCTTACTGTTAATAGTGGTTCGCCAGGGAAGGCAAGTGTTCCCTCTGGCATTGCCCAAACGTCACACTTAAATTCAAAATCTCTTAAGTAAGTTAAAAATTCCTCGTCAAAGATTCCCTTTTCTCTTAAAAAGTCTATGTCTTCATCAGAGAAGTGAAGATTTTCCATATACTCGATTAATTGTTCAAGGCCTGCAACAATTGTGTACTCTCCGTTGTCAGGCACCTCTCTAAAGAACATGTCAAAGATGACTGTCTTGTCCCTTAGTCCTTCCTTGAAGAATCCATTTGCCATTGTCAGCTCATAGAAATCCACAAGCAGAGTGTAGTTTTTCTTTACATTATAATTTACCATTTTATACTTCCTTTTCTTTCAACTAGCCTAGCTAGTTCCCCTTAGTTAATTACATAAATTATATCACAAAGGCCTTTAATTTTATAATTTAATGAACTTTACCTATATATTCCCAAAAATATTTTTATAAAAGACTTCTTGTGTTATAATTTTTAAGCAAAATTTTTAATCGGGATTTTATTTTCATTAGGAAGGTCTTAAAGATTTAGACTTTCTTATCAATAAGTAAATAACTATGCTATAATAAAAACAGATTGGTAAAGGTGAAATTTTTTGGAAAAAGTTAAAAGTATTGTGGACATAGAGAGGTCCCTAATAAAAACTTATAGAAGAGATATTTATAAAAAATTCGTCAAGGGAATCAACAATTATGAAATGATTAGCCCTGGCGACAAGATTGCTGTTGCTATATCAGGAGGCAAGGACTCCCTAACTCTTGCCAAGCTCTTGCAAGAACTCAAGAAGCACAACAAGGTTCCCTTTGAATTAGAATTCATCGCCATGGATCCAGGTTATCTTCCTGAGAACAGGGAAAGGCTGGAGTACAACTGTGAAAAACTTGGGATACCCGTTAAGGTTCACGACTCTGACGTATTTTCTGTTGCAGAAAAATTGTCTGAAGGCGGATCAACTTGTTACATGTGTGCAAGGATGCGTCGTGGCAACTTATACAACAGGGCCCAAGAACTTGGTTGCAACAAGCTTGCCCTAGGCCATCACTTTGACGATGTCATAGAGACAGTTCTTCTAAATATAATTTATGCTGGCGACTTCAAGACAATGATGCCAAAGTTAAAGTCTAAAAACTTTGAAGGTCTTGAACTCATTAGGCCCATGTATCTTGTAAAGGAAGAAGCCATAATTAGGTTTATGAAGTCAACTGGCCTTACTGCTCTTGACTGTGCCTGCACAGTTACCCAAAAGAAGTCTGGCAACAAGAGATTTTTTATAAAAGACCTCATTGAAGAGCTAAAAAAAGAAAACAAAAACGTGGACATCAACCTCTTGCGTGCAACAGAAAATGTCAACATGGAACAAATTCTTGGCTACAAGGAAAAGGGCGAGAGACACAGCTTTCTAGAGTTTTATTAAAATTATATTAATCCTGAATTTTATTGGGATTATGGGGTAAGAAATAATTTGTAATATTAACTATCTTAAATAAAAAGAACAAAGACTTAATTAGGTCCTTGTTTTATGAAAATATAAGGAGGATATATGGAAAATTTATTATCAGTGCCTATTAAAGATGATATTTATTTCATAGGTACAAATGATAGGAAGACAGAACTATTTGAAGGAATGTGGCCACTACCAAAGGGTGTTGCTTACAACTCTTTTGTTTTAAAGGGAGAAAAAAATATACTTTTCGACCTAGTAAGGGTTAACACAATTGACGATTACATTCAAAAGATCAATGAAATTATTGGAGAAAATGAAAAAATTGATTACATAGTAATCAATCACATGGAACCAGACCACACATCTTCAATTAAGTCAATCTTGGATATTTATCCAGATGCAAAGCTTGTTACAAACAAGAAAGCCGTTGCAATGCTAAACAACTTCTACGAAGTTACTGACAACATCATAGAAGTTAAGGAAGGCGAAACTCTTGAACTTGGGAATAGAAAACTTACTTTCTACATGACTCCAATGGTTCACTGGCCAGAATCTATGGTTGCCTATGAAGAAGCAACTAAGACTTTATTCTCACAAGACATCTTCGGTGGCTTTGGAACACTTGATGGTGGAATCTTTGACGACCAAATCGAATACGATTCACACTACCTAGAAGAAACTACAAGATACTTCATCAATATTGTTGGTAAGTACGCAACTCAAGCCCTAAAAGCTCTTAAGAAGCTAGAAGGTCTTGATATCGAACTAATTTGTCCAGACCACGGACCAATTTGGAGAGAAAACCCACAAAAGATTATCGACATCTACACTTCACTTGCTAAGCAAGAAACTATTGACGGTTGTGTAGTAATCTACGGATCAATGTACGGAAACACAGAAACAATGGCAGAAGCAGTTGCAAGAGGACTTGCTGAAGGTGGAATCAAAAACGTTAAGGTTCGTGACATCACAAAGACTTCAAACTCCTACCTACTTTCTGACATCTGGAGATACAAGGGAGTTATCTTGGGATCATGTTCTTATGACAACAACCTATTCCCACCAATGAACTACCTATTGACAGAAGTTTCTCACCAAAGAATGAAGAACAACTACTGGGGTATCTTCGGCTCCTACTCATGGTCAGGTGGAGCCCTAAAGACTCTAAAGAAATACATGGAAGAAGGCAAGTACGATGTGCTTGACACTCAACTTGAAATCCAAGGTGCAGCAACTAATGAAGAATTACAACAACTAATTGACTTCGGTAAGGAAATGGCTGCAAAAATCTTAGCAACAGAAGATTAATAAATTTAAATAAAAATAATCTCCACTTATGTCACATAGGTGGAGATTTTTTATGTAGATTTTTATTTTATTGTCGATTGTTTTTACTTCTATATTTTACTTATCTATAAATTTTTTAAGTTTTTAAATTTTATTTCCTTATAATTTTCTTTAGTTCCTTTTAAAATTCCTTCTTTATTTTTTAAATTCATTATTCTATTCTTCCTATTTTTTATTTCCCTTGTAAACACATATAAAATACAAAAAATTTTAATTTTTTCTTTATAAATCATTTTTGTTATCTGTTTTTTATATTTTTCAACTTTTTAGAATCGCAAGCCTTATCTTCTTTAAAATTTTTTAAATTTCCACAACTAGCTTAAAAAATCTCACAAAAAAAGAATGTCCTTAATCAATTATCTAAAGACATTCTTTTCAGATTCTTAATTCCATCCAATTAAAACTTTTTGGTTCAATCACATCAATCACCTATATTCTTCTTTTTACCAAAGCCCTATATAAATTAACATTTCCGAGAGCTCCCAACTCTAGGACTCTCTGCCATTTATATAAAAACTAAGAGTAAACTAACTTAAAAAATTCAAACTATTTACCATCTTACTTTAATTACATCTTCAATTTCAGTTTATATAAAAGCCTCATTGAAATTAATAAAAGGCTAATAAAATTAATAAAATCAAATACGCTTTTACTTTTTTATTGGATGGAATTGTCATTGTTCACAAATAAGATAAAACCTTAGCAGTTCTTTCTTGCTTTATCACGTTAATCTTATTTGGTACTATTATTATACCACGTAATATAAAAATGTAAACACTTTTTGCAAAAATTTTTAAAATTTTTTATAATTTTTTTATAGTATAATTTGACTTAGAAGGAGGCTATTATGAACACATTAATCGGATACAAAAAATGCAGCACTTGCAAGAATGTAGAAAAACTTTTAGAGGAAAAAAATATTTCCTATGAATATAGGGAAATCGACAAGGACCTACTAAACGTAGAGGAACTGAAAAAAATCAAAGACCTAGCAGAAGTTGACATCTATAAGCTATTTAACTCATCGGGAGTGAGGTATAGGGAGTTAAACTTAAAGGACAAGAAGAAGGACATGACTGACCAAGAAATTTTCGAGCTCCTATCAACTGATGGAATGCTTGTCAAGAGACCAATCCTTTTAAAGGACGACAAGGCCTACGTGGGACCACAAGTTAAAAAGTATTTAGAAAGTCTGTGAGATAATTAGAAATTAATAAAATTTTTTAACTTAGATTAAGTTGAAACTCCATTCGTAATCAAAATAATTTTAAACTTTAAATTAAAACAAGTTTGAATTCAAAATAATTTTAAAATTTAAAAACAAAAAAGAAGTGGAAGAAAATTCATCTTCCACTTCTTTTTTTTCTAATCTTATTCGCCTTTAAAAAATTCGTCTATGTCTAGGGCGTCTTCGGCACTTATTAATACTGTGACCTTGTCGCCAAGTAGGATTACGTCATCGGCTCCAGGGACAAATTCACTTCCATCTCTCTCGATGGACATTATTATAAGATGTCTTGGAAAGTTTATTTCTTTTAGGGTTTTGCCCAGATTTTTGAAGTCGTCTGTGATTGTATATTCAAAGACTGAATAGTCTCCAAGTTCTCTTTCTTTAGGACTTAATAAATTCTTGTCCTTTAGTTGTCTTTCAAAGAGAGTGTCATAAATTGGTGCGACTTTTAAGGCTTCGGCAACGTAATAGGAAACCATTACTACAATGGAAAGGGCAATCAAGTGCTCAAAAGTCGATGTCATTTCTGATACCAAAATTATTGATAGGATTGGACTTCTCACTACTGATGCGAGGATTCCACTCATGCCAAGGATTATGAAGTTGATGTAAAAGGCATCTAGTCCAAAGGCATTGTGGACTGCAGAGAATATTAGGGCTCCACATGATCCACCTATTACAAGGACTGGCAAAAAGATTCCACCTTGGACTCCTGAGCCATAGCAAAAGCTTGTGTAAAATAATTTCACCAAGAGGATTGCCAAGATATATTTTACGGCAAATCTTTCTCTTGCCATATTTTCTAAGAGTCCGTGTCCCCCACCTGTTCCTTCAAAAAACATAAAGCCTACAAGGATTGTGACTCCCATCAATAGGGCGTACTTTAAAATTCTTGAATTTATTTTTTTGAAAAGGTCTTGGAATTTTGTTATTAGGTAGTTATAAACTCCGCCCACTAAACCTGTCAAGATTCCTATTAGGATGGCCACCCAGATTAGCTTCATGGGTAGGGACTCTGTGACAAAGAAGGAGAAGGATGTTTCTTGTCCCATTATGATAAAGGAAATGTAGTTTGCAGTTATTGATGCAATTAGGGCTGGCAAGAGGACAAATTTTGAGTAGGACTTGTGGAGTTCCTCTATTGCAAAGATGCAACCGGCTAAAGGTGCGTTAAAGGCCGCTGCAAGTCCTGCTGCTGCTCCTGCTGTTATCATGTATTTGATTTCATCTGGTGGCCTCTTTAAGATTTTGCCAAGGGACTTGGCTGCTGCTCCACCCATTTGGATTGATGGGCCTTCTCTACCCAGTGAAAATCCCATGAGGTTTCCCAAGCCTCCTCCAAGGATTTTGGATATGAGGGTTGGAACTTCTTCCATCCTAAATTTACCAAGGATTTCGCCACGAATTTGTGGAATCCCACTTCCTCCTGATAGGGGAGCCCACTTCAGCAAGTGATGAATTATGAAGGAAATTATTGCTCCCAAGCCTATTAAAATTATTAGGGACCTTGGGTTAAATTCACCGTATAGGAAGGACCTGTAGAAATCCATCTTCATTATCACAAACCTATAAAGGACAGAGAATAATCCTGCCAAGGCTCCCACCATTAGGGAGTCTATTAGTATTCTGAATATCAATCTGTCCTTGTTACTTATATCATTTTTCATTTTTTCCACCCCACATTAGTTCCTGCCAATCTTCTTCCTTTAATTTTAAAATTTCTATATAATTTTTTTCCCTTTCAATTTTTTCTGGGATTGTATAGAAATTTAAATTTATTTTTTTTATTTTCGCTCCATCTATATCGGCTATTAGCTTAAACTTCTTGGATCTGACAAAATTATAAAATCTGGCATTTATTAATGTTCTCCCATCGTGGTAGATGAGCTTGTTGGAGTCAGGATAGTAGGACATCCTAAAGGGCTTGTCATTTATCTTTCCTTTTAGGGTCCTAAGTTTTTCATTTTCCTCTGGCTCGATGTAGATCCTAGTCTCTGGAAGTTTTATCTCTAAGTAGTCTTTTATAGCTAGGGCATATTTATTGTCGTCTGATTTTAGTTTCAAGAGGTTTAGGTCATCATCTGTGTAGATGTAAAAGACTATTTGGTCCCTCTTGTCTAGGTCATTTGAAATTTTTGCAAATTCCCTTCTCAAAAGTCTCGCAAGATAAGAGTAAGGAAAGCTATTTTCTTCATAGTAAAAGTCCTCAATTTTTTCGAAAAGGTCTTTTAGGTCCTTTGACCTAACCTTTAACTCGTAGGACTTGTCTGAAAGTTTCTTTACCTTAGTCCTTCTTATAGTCTCAGCCCATTCCTTTTTCACATATTTCTTAAGCTCTGTGTTTTTTTCAGAAAGGGAAACTGGCGGAAGGAATAATTTTTTGTTATTAATATCATAGCCAAGGTCGGACATGACCTTGGAGTCACGGGACAAGTTCACCATGGTGTTCCTGTCAATGTAAAGTGGCAGGTCTGACACGTCTTCTCTATAGAGATAAACGTCACTATTGACGGTTTTTTCCCCGTAGGTCTTTATTTCGTGGTCTACTTCTCTTCTCTCATGATAGTATCTTTCCTTCTTGTTGGGACTTTGATAATTGATAATATTTAATTTATCATTTTTATCATCTTCAAGGCTAAGTCTTATACCGTAGTCACCAGTGGATTTGACCTTGTTAAAGATATCTGAAAAACCAAAGTCTTGGATATTCTTATCAACAAAGTCAAAAATCCTGTCGTCAACGGTGTAGAGAATTTCTGCCACAACTTTTTTTGGATAGCGATTGAAGTTGTAAAGGGCAAAAAAAATTCCTAAACCAAGAAGACTTATTAAAAATAATGTTTTTTTCTTCATAGTATCACTGCTTTTCTTATATTAAGTATAGTTTACAATAAATCTTAACTTCATTGCAATTAAAAAGGCACCCTTAGGTGCCAATTTGTCATTATCTATAAATTTTTATTTACATATCAAAATCTTTTCTCCATCTTCCAAATTTAAAGTAAAGTGCCATGATCACAAAGTTTGCAAAATATGAAACTGGATAGATAATGGAGATTACTCTTATTGAATTGAATATTGGCATTGCAAAGTAAACTACTACAAGCCTAAATATACAAATTGTCAAAAGAGAAATGATCATAGGTCCCATTGCGTGTCCACTTCCCCTAATAAAGCCAGAGATTGTTTCTGAAAGTCCAAAACACCAGATTCCAAGACTCAAAATCTTTAGGAAGTCAGCACCGTAAGCAACTACATCAGGGTCTGGGTTAAAGATTGCTATTAGTGGACTTGCTAGGAAGTAGGCAATAAGTGATAGGACAAAGGAAATTCCAAATACAATTATTAGGGAGACCTTCATACCCTCACGAAGTCTGTCAAACTTCTTGGCTCCAAAGTTTTGTCCTGAGAAGGTTGTTGCCGCAAGGGCAATGGCTTGTAGGGACATAAAGAGGAAGCCATCAATCCTTCCTTCTGCAGCTACACCGGCTATGGCATCGGAGCCAAAGGAGTTGATCTTAGCCTGGAAGATTACGTTGGTAAAAGAAAGAAGGGCTGTTTGGACTCCCGTTGGGATTCCAACTTCAAAAATCCTCTTGGCTTCATACTTGTGAAGTTTGATTTCGCTCTTTCTTAATTTATAAGATGAATCAGTCTTTAAAAGTGAATAAGTTACAAGTATTGCTGATGTAACTTGGGATGCAAGAGTTGCTATACCTGCTCCTAGGACTGACATTTGTAAATATCCTACTAGAATTAAGTCAAGGACAATATTTACTACAGCTGACACACACAAGAAGTTGAAAGGTCTCTTGGAGTCACCAGTTGCCCTTAAAATTGAGGCTCCCATGTTGTAAATAAGTATGGGAACTGTTCCCAAGAAGAAAACCCTCATGTAGGTTGTTGCGTCCTGCAAGATTTCTTGTGGCGTGTCCATTATCCTTAAGAAAAATGGTGTTGTTAGGTAACCAAAGACAGTTATTAAAAGTCCCGACATAAGTCCAAGGAAGTAGGAACAACCAACAGACCTCTTTAGGGCTTCCCTATCGTTGGATCCATAATAAAGTGAAATTATTACGGAAGCACCAGTTGTAAGTCCAAGGAAGAGTCCAATTAATAAGTTGGACACTGGTCCCGTTGCACCAACTGCTGCCATGGGGTTCTTGCCTGCGAACCTACCCACTATCATAAGGTCAGCTGTGTTGTAGAGCTGTTGCAAAAAGTTTGTGAGAAGCAGGGGGATGGCAAAGGCAATTATCCCCTTGGGAATGGAGCCTTCTGTCAAGTTTATGTTTCTGTTCATTTTTTTACTCATCTGCATACCTCACAATCCCTATATATATTTTTTTAAGTTCTCCAACTTTACTGTTTAAAAGTTGGCCGTCTTTTATGTCTGATATGGCAAAGGTCAAGTTGCATCCAACGCAAGCTCCATATTCGTCACCAGTGTCTGGGTCCATGCCTGATGGGATATCAACACCAATAATATAATTGCCATGAGCGTTTATAAGATTTATAAGCTTCTTATAAAAAGAATTTAGGGGTCTATTTAGTCCAAGTCCAAAGATTGCGTCAACAGTGACTTCATTGACTTCAAGAGACTCCACTAAGTCCTCAAAATTATTTTCGTCTTCAATATATTTTACCTCAGTAAGTTTTTCTAAAATCTCAAGATTTTTTGCAAATTCACTTGTCATCTTGTCGCCAACAACAAAGACTTCAACAAGTTTGCCATTTAAGATTAGGTGTCTAGCTAGGACAAGGCCGTCGCCACCATTGTTTCCCTTACCGCAAATTATTGTGTAGGAATTATACTGATTAATTTCACGATAAATTCCCATTCCTGCGTTTTCCATTAAAATAAGAGAATCAATTTTGTATTCATCTATTGTTCTCTTCTCTAGTTCCATCATTTTATTTTTTGAAATTGTCACAGTAATCCCTCCTCTATCTTATTATATGCTATTTGCTAAAAATTAAAACCTTATAAGCTTTATTTCTTCTTATGAATTGAAAAAAATTCAAATTAAATAAAATTCATTAATATATTTAAAAATATTTTTTGTTTAGTAATCTCACAAAGATGATGGCATGGCTCTTATTAAGGCTTTTAAAATTTTAAAAATAAATTAACCCCCTCTATTGATATTAGATATCAATTGTCCTATAATTATCTTAAGCTAAAAAATTATAAAAATTACATAAATAAAATTTTAACAGGAGGAAAAATGACAAATTATCTTAACCTTGCACAAATGACAAGACCAGAGTTGCTTGAATGTGCCACAGAAATCTTTGAAAAAATTTCACCTTGCAGCGAAACTTCTTCTCTTGATGAGATGAAAAGACAAATGGAAAACTTAAACACCTTTCTTTATACATATTTTTTGATTACATATAACAAGGACCTCACATACTTACATGAGGCCTTTGCAAAAAGACTTGAAGGGCAACTTGATGAAGTAGACCTTAAACTATTGGGTCACGACCTAATAGAGGCCTACTCCAATTCTCTTTTAGACGCCATAAGTTTTTCTAAAAATGAAATTATTGACAAGGCCATAAAAATTATTAACGAAGAATACAACAAGGGACTTGGACTTGAAGACCTTGCAGATAAACTTCATCTATCAAAAAATTATCTCTGCTCACTTTTTAAGGAAGAAACTGGCTTTACCTTCTGCCAATACCTAAACACTTTAAAGACAAATAAGGCCAAGAAGCTTCTCCTAGAAGACAAGAAGACCCTCGAATACATTTCTTATGAGTGTGGATTCTCTTCTCAGCCTCACTTTACAATGACTTTTAAAAAGTATACAGGCAAGACTCCTAAGGAGTACAAAATGAGCCTTCTTGCTGGATAATAATTTATTGAAATCCTCTAATTTTTACTATATTATATAGGAATTGGAGGATTTTATGCTTTTTAATTCTTTTGAATACTTAATCTTTCTCCCCATAGTTGTAATTTTTTACAACCTGCTTAGGGGAAAATCTAAAAATATATTTTTGCTCTTAGCAAGCCTTACATTTTATAGCTTTTGGAATGTGAAGTACACCTTCCTCATGGTTCTTTCAATTGTCATCACCTACATGACGGGGATCTACATTGAAAACAACCGTGACTCCAAGACTAAGATGAAGCTTGCTGTCTTTTTGTGCTTTTTTATAAATTTGGGAATCTTATTTATCTTCAAGTACTTTAACTTTTTTATGGACTTGGCAGGGAAAATTTCTGGTGGCAACTTTAACATAGCCCTGGACCTCCTCCTTCCTGTTGGTATTTCCTTTTACACCTTCCAGGCTCTTGGCTACACCATCGATGTCTACAGGAAGGACCTTGAAGCTGAGAGGTCCCTAATTGACTATGCCCTTTTCGTTTCCTTCTTCCCCCAACTTGTGGCAGGACCTATCGAGAGAAGTACTAACCTTCTTCCACAAATAAAAAATCCAAAAAAGTTTTCTTATGAAAATCTTATAAGGGGCCTCCAGTTATTTTTTTATGGAATGTTTTTGAAGTTAGTCTTAGCTGACAGGGCATCAATTTTTGTAAACGACGCCTTTCGTAACTACCAAGATTATTCTAGGGGATTTTTATTAATTGGGGCCTTCCTCTTTACCCTCCAAATTTATTGCGACTTCTACTCCTATTCAATTATGGCAAAAGGGTCTGCAAAAATTCTTGGCATAGACCTCATGGACAACTTCAAGGAGCCACTACTTTCAAAATCCATTACAGAATTTTGGAGACGCTGGCACATTTCCCTTTCCACTTGGTTTAAGGACTACCTCTACATTCCACTTGGTGGCAACAGGAAGGGAAGCTTTAGGAAGTGTCTAAACCTCTTAATAGTTTTTCTCGTGTCAGGACTTTGGCACGGAGCAGAACTTTCCTTTGTCCTCTGGGGCCTTATCCACGGAGTCTTTAACGTAATCGAAAGTTTACTTGGGATAAATAAAAATAGGAAGTCAAATATTTTCTTGGACTTCTTTAGGAGGATCTTGACCCTTCTTATTGTTGTCTTTGCCTTTATCTACTTTAGGGCAGAGACCATCCACCAGGGAAATGATTACATCTTGGGAATAATCAACAATCCTTGGTCCAATAATCTCTTAGAAGAAATTACAAATTCAAAGTTTGGCCTTGCCAACCTCTATCCTCTTGGAGTGGGAATTTTTATCCTACTTGTCTTTGACATCTTAAAGTACAATAGGATAAATCTTGGAGAAAAAATTATAAGACTCGTCCTTCCAATTAGATGGATAATTTATATGGCCTTTATCCTTGGAATTATAATTTTGGGAATTTATGGTCCAGAATTTTCTGAGTCAGCCTTTATTTATTTTCAGTTTTAGGTGGTTAAATGAAAAAATTTTTAAGAATTTTAAAATCAATAGTTTTTCTTGGCATCTTAATTTTTGCCTGCCTACAACTTAATAACCTCTTTATAAGAAAGTCCCTGGCAAAACCCTGGGACATGGGCAATAAAATTGGCGGCTTCTTTAACGAGACTGAAGACTACAATGCCATGTTCTTTGGGACAAGTCATTCCTATTGCTCCTTCGAACCACTTTATATCTATGAGAATACTGGTATAAAGTCCTATGTCTTGAGCTCTCAAAAGCAGCCCCTAAAGATAACGGCAACTTATGTAAAGGAAGCCTTTAAAAGAAAAAATCCTCAAGTGGTCTTTGTGGACATAAACGCTGGGCTTTTTAAAATCACAGAGGACTTGGGAGTTGTGAATTCTTATGCCGACTACCTTCCCATGTCAGTTAACAAACTCAAGATGATAGGGACAAAAGTGCCGAGGGACCTAAAGGCTCCTGCCCTATTCCCCCTTGTTGCCTATCACTCAAGGTGGGACGAACTAAGGGAGGAAGACTACGACTTTGACAAGGAATCTTATGACGACTACTTAAAAGGTTACGTCCTATTAAAGGGTCAGAGCCAGGGCTTCAAGAACGATGTGATTGCAGATGAGGAAGAATTTCTAGAGTCTATAAAAAATTTTGACAATGATGCTTATCTAAACGAAAACTTAAAAGCAATTGATGAGATAATAGATATTTGCCAAAAAAATGGAGCCCAAGTTTACTTTGTTAAGACGCCAGTTTATGCCTACTCCTATTATGCTGACAACATAAAAGCTTTTAGCAAATACTTAGAAGATCGTGGGGCAAAATTTATTGACTTCAACGATTTTTCTCATGAGATGGGACTTACAAAGGATGACTTTTACGACCCTCAACACTTAAATGTCCGTGGTGCAGATAAGTTTAATAAATTTTTCATCGACTACATGAAGAGTGAAGGAGTCTTCCAAGAAAATCTTGCTGACGACAAGGCTTGGTTTGAAGACTTGAAAACCTACCATATAAATAAATCTTGATAGACAGAGCAGTTTTTGCTTTGTCTATTTTTTTTGTATCCTTTTTGTAATGTGGGTATATTCCTGCTTTTCTCTTAACATTAATATTTTTAAAAATAAAATTATAAGCTTTCTTCTATAACTTCTTGATTTTTGCTAAATATGATAATAGAATATGTTTGAGGAGGTTTTTATGACAATTAGAGATTTGGAAATTTTCATTGAAGTTTGCAAGACTAAAAACATGTCTAACGCGGCAAAAAATCTTAAGATTTCACAGCCAACTGTTTCACATGCCATTTCACAAATTGAAAATGAGTACAATGTCAAACTATTCGATAGGATTTCAAAAAAATTATACATAACAGATGTTGGTTTAAGACTTTACGATTTTGCCATAAATATTTTGGAGCAATTTCAAGATACTGTTATTTTCTTACAAGGTTCATCAACTGCACACAACATTAATCTTGGCGTAAGTTCAAACTTTAGCTCTCAATTTCTCCTAGAGATCATAGATGAATATGAAGAAAAAAAGGGAGACATAAAGATAAGAGTTTATGTTGACTCACGTGAAGAGATACTTAAGAAGTTAAATTCTGGAATAATTAACATGGCAATCATTGATGGTGATGCTGGTGTTGAAACAAATATTGCAGAACCCTTCTACGAAGATGAAATTTATATAATTTCGTCAAATCATTCTGACTTAAAGGAAAAACCAGTCCTAACTCACGATGATTTAAAGGACAAGAAGTTTGTCTTGGGTGACCTAGACGAAGCTTCAAAGAAAATTCTTTTCTCCTACTTGAGGGACAAGAATATACCGATCGATATTAAATATATCTGTCAAAACAAGGACATGGTCCTAAATATTGTCAAATCTTCTAATGCAATATCACTTGGTGCCAGGTCTTCCTTCGATGATGACGAAATTATTATGCACAAGGTAGAAGACTTAGCAATTTCTAGGACTTATTACATGGTTTATCACAAGGAAGCCTTCCTAAAGAAAAACCTAAAGAACTTTGTTCAATTTATTAAGGGCAAGTTTAAAGAACAAGAGTAAATGGAAGTTCAATTCTTAAAATTTTTAGAATCAATCCACTCCCCCATCCTAGACAAGGTCATGATTTTTATAACAAGTCTTGGCAATGGGGGAATCTTTTGGATTGCCCTTGGTCTTATTATCTTCTTCCAAAAAAATAAGGACTCAAAAAAGAAAGCCCTTAGTATTTTTTTAAGTTTGATTATTTTTTCTATTGTTGGACTTTTAATCTTAAAGCCCATCATTGGAAGACCAAGACCCTTTATGGTAGAAGCCTTTGACCTCTTGATAAAAGAGCCCATGGGTTATTCCTTTCCATCAGGCCACACAGGCTCATCTTTTGCTGCAGCCTTTACAATTTATTATTACAATAAAAAAGAAGGAGCCCTTACCCTTATCTTGGCTGCCTTAATAGGATTTTCACGTATGTATCTATCAGTACACTATCCAACAGATGTCTTGGCTGGTCTAATACTTGGATACCTGTCAAGTCTTGTGGCTCTAAAAATAATTAAAAATAAGTATGAAAAAACTACCTCATAATTTTTTAAGAGGTAGTTTCTTTTTTTGCAATCTTAATATTTAATTCTTCGCCAAGGCTTCCGTAGATTTCTTGGTATTCTTCGTAGACATTTTTTAGTCTATTGAGGTTGAAGTCAATGGCTTCCTTGTCCTCAAGCATGTCCAATTGATTGAGGGGAAATCTCTCAAATAAAATAGAAATTTCTATTTCAAGGTCTTCCCTCATTTTTTCAAGTTGGTCATTACTCATCTCAAGTTCTTTGGGCCTTTCCTTTTTTAAAAAGTTTTCAAGTCCTTCCTTGTCGCAGGCCTTAAAGGCATTTCTCGCTTGGTCGAATTCTTCAAGAGAAAAGTCGTAAAGCTTGGGACTGTAATAAAATATTGCTTCCCTAAAGAGGTCTTCCACCTGTCTTTGGACCTCATCGTCAGCTAATTTAAGCTCAGCTTCATAGTCTTGGTCTTCTCTTAATTCATCAAGGTCCTTTTTAAATTCTTTCTCTGCTTCTTTTTTTGCAAGGTCTGGAGAAAGTTTATCCAAGAGTTTCAAGTTTCTTCTAACTTTTCTAATATTTAAATTTAGTGTATCTACATAATTTTCTAATTCCCCAAAGATCTCCCTATACTTTTCTTCAGTCTTGGGGATCAAATTTATAAGGGTGTCTTCTCTCACGAAGATAAGCTCTGACACCAAAAATTTCAAATAATTTCTTTCCATATCATCACCTGTCTGGTCTTAAACTTTATTACAAGTCTTCCCCTATGTCAACATCAAAGACATTGTAGGAAAAAATTGGGACCTTCAAAAATCCCCTTAGGTCGTTGTAGTCAATGTAGGACTTGGTCTTGTTCCATCCATCATAAACGTGCAAGAACTTGACCTTCATCCCCTTGAATTTATAAATTGAATAACCTGAGATAACTAATGAATGGTTCTTGTAATAGCCTGATCCCAGGTTCATAACTAGGGGCCTAAAGTTGTCGATCTCATCCTTCACGTGGGAGTAGAAGTTGCCAAGGTAAATTCCCCTTGCCCTTATGTCAATTTTATTTTTCTTGAAATAAATATTGGCAATGTGGGAGATCATCACAGGAAGGGTCCCTATTTTTTTGAAGTAGCCATTTTTCTTGGCGATTGCAAAGACTTCGTCATAGATTTCAAATTTGTCCTTGTCTCTAAAGTAATAGTTTATAATCCTTGTTAGGCTTGCTATGGTGCAGTTGTTGTGGCTGTCATCAAAGTCCCTTTGCAAGAAGTCTGGCAATTCTAAATCGCTGGACTCAATAAATCTTGCTCCATGATAATGGTCTTCTATATAAGTATTTAAGTTTGCAATTCTATTTTTTTCCATTTTTTCCTCCCAAGTCCTTTATACCCTTAGAAGAAATTATTATTAATCATATTTCTTTGGCCTGTTCATCTCTGGCAAATTCTTCCAATATTTTTTTGGCATGTTTTGCATCCTGAGTTTTTCATTTTTTCTCTCATCAATTGCAACAGCATCGTAGAAGGAAAGCCAGAGGTCAATATAAGAATCATCAGTCTTCATATCTTCTGACATTTCAAAGTCAAAGAAGTTGCCCCTCTCTCCATTGTAGATTACGGCCTTGCTGCGAACTATATCTGCAATTACAAATTTTTCATTGACTAGCCTTCTCTTGAAGTGCTTGTAGACAAAAATCAAAATATCATTTTGTGGTTCAAACTTGGCAAAGAGAAGGCCATCCTTTTCTTCAAAGCGAAGAAGTCCCTTGAAAGAGTGGATCTCTCCTGAGACCCTCTTTAATAAATTTTTGAATTCAACTAGGTCTTCGTCGGCACTTTCATAATAATAAAATCCATGGGTGTAGAGTTTTTTAAGGGTCTTGGCTATGGCCACTTCCTTTCTCTCGTTGTTTGCCGCAAATACCCTTAGGACTGAATCATAAAATGAATAAGAAAAGTTTTTTATTATTGAATCCCTAACCCTCTTGGCCTTATCAATTTCTGTGGGGCACTTGATCCTGTCAGCCATAAAATTCATTTGACCTGACCTCTTAGTGATTAAGTCCACATCTTCTAGGACCTTGTAGGCATTAAAAATTACTGTAAAAAGTCCTTCTATTGTCCCGTCGTATAAGTAAATCATATCTATCACTTAGTCGAGAAAACTAAGTTGTTCTCCTCCTTCCCTCTCCACCATTAAAGACCTCAAGGTCTCTTTGGAATCAAAGCTTCTTCCATAATACTTGCCTGAAATTGTTATAAAGTTTAGGGCCCTCTTGGTGGATATCCTAAGCTTCTTTAGGTCTTCAAGAGTCAAGTTAAAGGACCTCCTGGCTCTCACAATTTTTCTTGCAGACTGGGGACCAAAGCCTGGAACCTTTAAAAGTTCTTCAAGGCTTGCCTTGTTAATATCAATGGGGTCCCTGTAATTTTCTATGGCCCAGTCCATCTTCGGGTCAAGATTTAAGTCAAAATCTCTTTTTGTCTCACTTAAAAGTTCCCCTGCCCTAAAACCATAGAATCTCAGTAGGAAGTCCGCCTGATAAATCCTGTGTTCTCGAAGGAGGGGCGTCTTTATCTTTGGCAATTTGGAATCTTTTCTCACAGGCACATAGGCGGAGTAGTAGACCCTCTTTAGATTGTAATTATCGTAGAGAGACTGAGACCTTGTAAGGACATCCCTGTCGTGAATGTCCCCTGCTCCAACGATCATCTGACTAGTTTGACCTGCTGGCAAAAACAAGTCCTTCTTTGAAAATTTTTTATATTTTTTCTTTTCAAGCTTGTTGACCTTTAGAGTTTTGGAAACTAGGTCCATGGGCCTTGTTATTTCATCAAGATTTTTTTCTGGAGCAAGAAGGGCCAGGCTCTTTTCTGTTGGGAGCTCAATATTTATGCTCATCCTGTCCACGTATCTGCCCAATTCTTTTATAAGCTCTTGGCTGGCACCTGGTATGGCCTTCATGTGGATGTAACCGTTGAAGTTTTCTTCTTGGCGAAGCCTCTTTGCAACCTCTATTAACTTCTCCATGGTGTAGTCGCAGGACTTGAAGATACCAGAAGACAAGAAGAGGCCCTCAATGTAATTTCTCTTGTAAAAATTTATGGTCAAGTCAACGACTTCATCAACTGTAAAGGCCGCCCTCTTGGAGTCCACACTCTTGGCATTTATGCAGTAGTTGCAGTCGTAGATGCAATGATTTGTAAAAAGTATCTTAAGAAGAGATATGCACCTGCCATCTTCAGACCAGGAGTGGCAGATTCCACTTTGGATAGCGTTTCCCAATCCACCCTTATTCTTTCTATTAGAGCCAGAAGATGAGCAGCTCACGTCATACTTTGCAGCATCAGACAAAATTTTTATTTTTTCTTTTAATTCCATATTACCACCAAGGTCATTCTAACATCGAAACTTGTGTTTGTAAACAAATTTTCTTTTGTAGTTCTTTGTTTTGATTTCTTTCAATGGCTTGTGGATCTTCATGGATTTTTAAAATTTTTAAATTTTGTAGTAATTTCCGATTCAATATCTTCTAAGACTTCATAATTCTTAATAACTTTATAAGTTTCTATAACTTCATACTTTTTATGAGCCTATATTATTTCATGACTTCATGATTTTTTACGACTTGATAATTTATTATGATTCAATATTTTTCTATCACATAATAATTATTTATGACTTGATAATTCTTTGTAACTTCATATTTCTCTACTAATCCACAATTTTTTGTGACTTCACACTTTTCTATGACTTCATAATTTTTTATAACGCCAAAACCTTTGAGGATTTCTCAAATTTTTATGACCTCATAAGTTTCCAGAACTTCCTAATTTTTAAAATTAAAAATTCTCAATAAAAAAAATCTGCCCGAAAGCAGATTAATTTTTATCATTTTCAATTAATTTATTATATTGAAAGCTTGCCAGCGTTGGATATATAAGATGAAATTCTTTCCATGGCTGCAAGAGTTTTTTCATAAAGAAGTCCTGATTCAGGATTACAAATTTTTTCTCTCATCCTTATCATGTGGTTGTTCCTAAAGTCAGAAGCCTCTTTTTGAACAAGTTCATTGGACTCACGCATGAATACAACTCTTTGGTCTTTTTCCATGTCTCCGTCATAGGAGTGGAACATTTTTTCAATAATAGTATTTATTTCTCTCATTTCATCAAAAGTCACATCTGTGAAGAAAAGACCTTCGTCATTTTTTAACTTGGCAACTTCAGCAATATTTTTGGAGTGGTCCCCAATTCTTTCCATGTCTCTAGATATTCTAAGATAAGCTGCAAAGTTTGCAGAAGTTTCCTTATTCATTGGTAGGCCTAGTGAATCAATAATAAAGGCCGAAATTTGTTTGTTGAGGTAGTTAATAACTCCCTCTCTCCTAAATATTTCGTCGTATTTCTCGTCGTCAAACTCTTTTAAGAGTTCAACAGAGGACTCATAGTTCATAGTTACAATATCAAGTAGCCTTCTAACCTCTGCCTTGACATCAGTAAAGGTTGCTGGTGCATCCTTTGTAACATTTAAGTTGATATATTGTAGAGACATCTCTTCTTGTTCCTTGTCTATACCAGGAATAATCTTGAAGGCTAGGTCTGCAAGCTTCTTGGAGAAAGGAATTAAAATGATTGTAGTTGCAATATTAAAGAGTGTGTGAAGGTTGGCAATCTCTGCTGCCGGTAAGTTCCTTGAAAATCTTTCTACTATCTCGTCTATTGGGATCACAAAGGATACAAGGATAAATATTATTGTACCAATAATGTTAAAGAGAACGTGAACTAGGGCAGTCCTTCTTGCGTTCTTGGAAGATCCAACTGAAGATAAAACTGAAGTCACACAAGTACCAATGTTAAATCCTAGGATTATATACATGGCTGAGTGAAGTGATATTACACCTTGATTGGCAACGGCTTGCAAGATACCAAGAGATGCTGATGAAGATTGGAGTAAGGCTGTTATACCTGTACCTGCCAAAACTCCCAAGATTGGATTGTCAAACTTAGTCATTACAGTTGAAAATCCAGGATAGTCCCTTAGGGGTTCCATGGAGTCACTCATAAATTGCATACCCATGAATAAAAATCCAAGGCCTATAACAGCTTGACCTACGTATCTTTTCTTCTTACTCTTGGAGAAAGTGCTCATCAAAAAACCTATAAAGGCAATTATAGGTGCTAGGGTTGAAATGTTTAGGGCTACCAACTGACCTGTGATTGTTGTACCAATGTTTGCTCCCATAATAATTCCAACAGACTGATAAATAGTCATTAGGCCTGCATTTACAAAACCTACAACCATTACTGTAGTCGCTGAAGATGATTGGATAACTGCTGTGACAAGAGCACCAACTAGAATAGATTTGAAGAAGTTGGACGTCATCTTTTCAATGACAACTCGGAGTCTATCACCTGCGACTAGTTCGAGGCCCGAGCTCATCATTTCCATTCCATAAAGGAAAAGAGCAAGTCCTCCTAATAGTTCAATAAAATAATTAATTGACATAAGTCCTCCCAAATTGTATTTCAATTTCATCTTACAATATAATTTCTAATTTTTAAAGGAAAAGTAAAAAATTTGTAAAGAATTTGCAAAGTTATATAAAAAAAAGACGGCTAAGCCGTCAAATTTTCTTATTTTAATTTGTATCTTTATTTTTAAATTTCTCTAGAAGCTTTTAGGTAAAAAGGAATTGCTAAGACTTGTGCAAAAATTGAAAGGCCAATCATAAGTGGAAGAGACTTAGAATAAATCACTCCAAGTACCCAAGACCCCAAGAACCAAAAAATTCCAAAGGAGCATTCAAAGATTCCGTAGCCCGTTGCCCTATTTTTCTTTGGAACCATGGAAGTCACAGCAGCCTTTAAGATGGACTCTTGTGCTCCCATGCCTATTCCCCAAAGGACTAGGCCAAATAAAAGCGCAAGTTCACTTTTGAAGCCAAAGATGAAAAGAGAGAAGGGGGCAGAAATAATCGTTGAGATGACAAGGACCCTAACTCCCTTTTTGTCATAGATGTGACCAAAGATAAGAGCAGCCACAGCATCCACTAACATGGCTCCTGCGTATAAAAGTGGTAGAGTCTCTTCACTTATTAGCCTAAAAGTTCCATAAGATCCTCCAGGGCCTGTAAAGTTTTTGGATATGTGCATTATGACAAGGGCGTAGTCCATAAAGCCAAAGGCAAAAAATGAAATTCCAACAATATAGTAAATAAAAGACTTCTTCATGACAAAGGCTTCTTCTTTTTTTGCTTCAGGTTCAAAGGCCTCTGGGTTTGGAAACTCCCTCTTAGTTAAAAATAAAAGGAGGATGGTAATAAAACCTGGGATTGCCAAGAAGGCAAAGGCAGTCCTATAAATTTCAAAAGTTGTGCCATCTGTTTTAAATAGCATGACTAGATATAAAAAGACTGGTCCCAAGAAGGCCCCAATTTGGTCTAGCATCTCTTGGATCCCAAAGGACTTGCCAACTCCTTCTTGACTGGCAGCAAAGGACATAATTGTATCCTTGGCAGGTTTTTTTATTGCCTTGCCCATCCTTTGAATGACAAGTAAGAGGGCAGCAGCTATCCAACCCTTTTCCCCAACTAGGGCAAGGGCCGGCACTGCCAAGATATCTAGTATGTAGCCAAAGATTACCATAGGCCAATATTTCTTCGTCCTGTCAGTTATTTTTCCAAAAACATATCTCATGGAGTAACCAATGAGTTCTCCCAAGCCTGATATAAATCCAATAGTTCCTGCCGAGGCACCAAGTAGGGCAAGATAGGCTCCCCTAATGCTTGATGCCCCTTCGTGAGTCATATCTGAAAAGAGGCTGACAATCCCAAATAAAATTATAAAAGTCATGGCTCTTGAAAATCTTTTTTCCTTCATCTTATACACTCCCAAAACTTTTATTCATAATAAATTTATTTCTTCTTAACAAAAACTGTAATACCATTGATTATTATTGATCCAATAGTGCAGACAAAGAGGGTCTCTCTTATTGTTGGGATGACATCAAGGGCGCCAGCTATATCTCCTTTTTCCAAGAAGTTTGCCCCCATATTATAAAAGCCAAAAATAGCAATACATGTAAAGGCCATGCTGAGAAACCTATCCCTAGATGGATCTTTCCCATTTAACCATCCCAAAATATTTTTAACAGCAAAAAATATTGCAATAAGTCCAAAAATAATTTCCATCTTATCCTTCTTTCTTAAAAAATTCCTCTCTAGTAAGCAAGTTTACATTTACATCTCGCCTCTCGTCCATAAGAGGAAGGTATTCATCTTTTATTACTTTTTGAGGAATAAAACCACACTTATCTTGAACTCTCTTTGATTTTTCATTTCCTGTGTAGTAGGCACACCAAACCTTGGTCATACCCAAGTCACAAAAGGCATGTCTCAAGATTTCTCCAACTGCTTCCGGCATAAGTCCTCTTCCCCAAAATTCTTTGCCCAGCCAATAGCCAAGCTCGCACTCATCATCCCTATCTGTAAGATTTGTATCGCCTCTTAATTTCAATCCAATTGCCCCAATTGCCTTGTTGTCTTCTTTAAGAGCAAGGGCATAGATTTCTTCCCCTTTAAAAACATTTTTTATTATGCTTATGCTATCTTCAATAGACTTGTGGACAGGCCAACCTGCAACGGGTCCAACCTCAGGATCCTTAGCATACTCAAATAAGGACTCTGCATCATCGAGTGTCCACCTTCTAATAATAAGTCTCTCTGTCTCCATATTTTTAAATCCTATTCCAATCCTTTGATTTTAAATTTATAAACCTTTCTTCATTTCCCTCAAAAATTTTACCCTTGAAGTCAACTTCATACATGACCTTCTTGCCTAAGTGCCTTAGGCTTATGATGGCCTTATTATTTTTATCTTCTACTTCAAATTCTTCTATTTCATTCCAAGGCATTAGGTAGAAGTTCCTCTTAGTTGAGTTTGAAATTTCACTTTCATAAAGACCCTTAGGGCTAAAATAGAGGATAAAGGTCCTTGATGAATCAAAAGTGTAATAGATATTACTTAGGATCAATTTGCCCAGTCCTGTCTTTAGGTCATTGGCCTTAAAGGCTACAAGATAGTTGTCCTTATCTCCAAATATTTTTTCAACTTTTTCACTAAATTCCTTCTTGTCATTAAATAATAATCCCATAAAAACCTCACTTAAATATAAAAACTTCCTTTATGTCCTTGCCCAAGACCTTTGAGATTTTGTAGGCTGTCTCAAGTGTCGGACTAATTGTGTTATTCTCGTAGGCCATTATCGACCTCCTCTTAAGTCCCACAGCCTTTGCCAACTTGTGTTGAGAAAGTCCAAGTTCTTTCCTGTACTGGGCAATTTTATTTTCTATTACTACATTTTCTATTTCCATTAAATCACCTGACGCTTTTGGTTACATTTATGGTACCAAAATTTGTTCTCGTCTTCAATAAAATTTTTCAATAAAAAATCAGTGATTTTCATCACTGACTTATAGATTTATTTTATTTTTTCAAAGGTATTTCCATTGTTTCTTGAGATGTAGTTAGATTTATTGTTATTTATGTCCTCAAAGTCCAAATGGATTAGGCCCTCATCATCCATCCTTCCGGAAACCTTTGGGCTTGTCTCTTCAAGTTCAGATATAAATTTCATCTTGTCTTCAGAGATTTTTACAAAAAACCAGCGTGACCTTGCCCCTGCCCTGTCAACTTCTAGGAGACCAAAGTCAGAATTTTCTATTTTTATGGCGTCTGAGACCTCAAAGTTTTTTAAAATTTCTTCTTTATTTTCTTCTTCATCAAAACTTTCTTTTTCATCAAGATCTTCGAGACCAGTCTTTGCAACTTCATCTTCTCCTTGCTCATCAAAGCTTTCTCTTTCACGAATTAAGATTTTTAAAATATCTCTTATTTCTTGGTCATCAATCTTTTTTAAATCATCAAAGGTATTTTTAATTTCCTCTTCACTTAACTTGTCCATAGTGATTAAATTTTTTCTGTAGACCTCATAAATTGGATCCATCCAACCCACATTTAAAACATAATATTTATCTCCATTATAGATTAAATTACGATCTTCTTTACCAGAAAAAGCATATGGCAAAAACAAATAAGGGTTTGAAATCAAAAAAAGTCCAATTAAGACTAAGCCCACAAGGACCTTTAAGTATTTGTTAAAGTTAAAATTTAAAATCTTGTAAATAGAAAAAATTTGCCAGCCTAAAAAAACTAAGAAGCTAAGACCAAGCAGGATGTTGTTAATTATTGGAATAAATTCAATTTTATTAACTAAAATCGAAATCCCAAGGACTTGCCCAAAGGAAAGTAAATAAAGAAAAATATATAAAAGTTTTTTATCTTTTAAAGTCATTGGCTCCCTCCTAAATAATCTTTTCTTACATTATAATATTTTAAAAAATTTTTGGGCAAAAAAATTAGGAGAGCTCGTCTCCTAATAATCTCACTAATCTTACATATTATCTTTTACACCAACAGCAACCATCTTTGCCTTAGCACGAACTTCGCCATCAACTTCCATCACCATGTTAACAATTACCTTTCTCTCGCCAATTTCTTCAGCAGTAGCAGTAACTGTAACTTCCTTGTCCATTGGAGTTGGCTTTTTGAAATCAACTTCAAGTCTTGCAGTGATAAATCTGCCAATAACTGTGCCTTCCTTAAGTTCAAGGCCAAGGTCTCTGTGTTTGAACCAAGCAGCTGAAGCAGTGCCGTGGCAGTCGAAGATCATGGCAATCATTCCACCAAAGAGGTTGGCAGGAACTCCACCTGTGTAAACTGAATCTGGAGTAACCTTTGCGATGCACTCACTTCCATCTTCTGATGGATAAGACCTTAGGTGCATTCCCTCGTGGTTCTTTGGTCCACAACCCCAACAATATTGAAATCTTTCGCCGTAAGTTTCTTGAATAGCAATTTTTTTATTTTCTGACATAATATCCCCCTTGTAATCTCATTTATAAGAATATTTTATCACAGAGTCAAATTATTTTCTTCTTTAAGTCTTTCTTTAAGAATTTTAATTTCAGAATTATAAAATTTTATTCTTATTATTAGTTATAGTAAATGTATCTTTTAAGTAGTAGATTGAAAAATATTTTGATAGGCCTTTTTGTTTTTAATAAAAATAAGCTTTGATAGAATAAAATTTAATTTTTATATTCTTGTTATTTCCCTAAATAGCTGGTATACTTTAATTAGCAAAAGTTGATAGAAAATAAAATAAGATAACTTACATATAGTTTTTTCAAAAAATAAAATAGATTATTATTTTTATCTTAAATAGTATTTTATCAATTCTACCAATAATGTGTAGTATTAAATCTCGACCCAATCTTTTAAAAGGAGGATTGAATATGAAAAAAATAAAAAATTCACTTATAAGTTCCCTATTAATTATGAGCCTTATTCCAACTTGTGTTTTCGCGGCAGGACAAGTTCCACCTTCTGCATCTGATAAAAATATCAATATTATGATCAATGGAGAAAGAAAAAATCCTCCTCAAGAAATGGGAAGTCCTTATCTTGACATGAAAACTCAAAGGACCATGGTGCCTCTTAGGTTTATATCAGAAAATCTTGGCTTTAAAGTTGACTTCTTACAAAAATCAAAGGACAATCCTATGGGTGGAATTGTTATAAGGGACCAAAATAATGTGGAGATTAGAATGGAAATAAATTCTAAGAATGCCACTAGGATTACAGGTGGCAAAAAAGAATCTCTTTCACTAGATTCTCCTTCTCTTATCTATGATGGTAGAACTTACGTGCCTATTAGATTTATATCTGAAGCTACGGGCTACCAAGTTTCTTGGGAAAAAGACACAGTTATAATTAGCAGTGATTGCCCTGTAATAAAGTCCATAGCTGAAGAAGAAACTAAAGAGATAGCAAAAAATTTAGAACCAGAAGATAAAATGCCTACTGGTTCAGTTGGCGACTCAAATAAATTTATGAAAAATCTAATGGACTACAGAACTTCCAAGGGTCTTGGTCAAGTAAATGAAGATAAGGAATTAAATAGGCTTGCACTTTTAAGAGCCCAAGAAGAATTAGACCAATTTATATCTACTGGTGATGCTGACCACGAAAGTCCTGGAGGATACAACAAGGATTTAGGAGAAAACCTAGCACTTTCACGTTACACTCTTGGAGCAAGAGACGAAGCCCCATGTGACGGCTGCTTAAAAAGATGGAAAAATTCTCCTTGCCACAATGACAACCTCTTAAATAAAGATTCTAAAAGAGGTGGCTATGCTTGTGCCAGAAAGATTATTGACAATAAGGTTTACGAAGCATCAATTTATCTCTTTGGATTTTAATTAAAAAACTAACGACTTATTATAAATTTTTACACTAAAAAATGGAGTCTAGGCTCCATTTTCTTTTTTTATAAATTTTTTACCTCATCTTTTATACTTACTCATCAATTAAGCCTTCCTTAATTAAAAATTCCCTTGCCACATCTCTTGCAGGTCTTCCCTTGACGTCAACTTCATAATTCATCTCTGCCATTTGATCTGAAGCGATTTTGCCAGCAAGTTTATTTAAAGCTTTCTCCAAATCCGGATATTTTTCTAGGCTCTCACTTCTCATAAGTGGAGCTGCTTGATAAGGTGGAAATAATTTTTTATCATCTTCCAAGACTTTTAACTTATTGGAGATTATCTGGCTGTCTGTTGAGTAAACATCAGTAACACCTATGGACCCATTGGCTATTGCAGTATATCTTAGGGCTGGCTCCATGGTCTTCACATCAAAGTGAAGGTCGTAAAGACTTTTTAGTCCCCTGTTCCCATCTTCCCTGTCATTAAATTCTAGGGTGAAGCCTGCCAGGATGGACTTTTCTAATTTTTTTAAGTCAGAAATTTTTTCCAAATTATTTTCTTCTGCAAAGTCTTCTCTAACTGCAAGGGCATAGGTATTTTGAAATTCACTTGGGTTTAAATAGACCAAGTCATCTTGCTTTAAGATTTCATCTCTTGCCACCTTATAATATTCTTCTGGATCCTTTTCAATATCTCCTGGATCAGAATTTAAAAGTGTAGAAGTGATTGTACCTGTAAACTCTGGATAGATGTCAATACTTCCTGACTTTAAGGCTTCATATAAAAAACTAGTCTTGCCAAAGTTTGGCTTTAGTTCAACTTTTATGTCTGTCTCGTCTTCAATTAGTTCCTTATACATATTGATTAAAATTTCTGGCTCTGCCCCAAGCTTACCAGCTATGACAAGGGACTTGTTCTTGTTTCCTCCAAAGGGAACAAAGGACATAGCCAAAAGAACAAGGGCCATAATAAAGGAAATTAAAATTGTCTTTAGCTTTTTATTTTGCAAGAATTTAATCAAGGCTCCAAATAAAACTGCAAGTAGGGCAGAAGACAAGGCACCTATTAAAATAAGAGCCGAATTATTCCTGTCAATCCCCAATAAGATAAAGGATCCAAGTCCACCTGCACCAACAAGGGCAGCAAGGGTTGCTGTTCCAATTATCATAATGCTTGAAGTCCTCACACCAGACATAATAATTGGCATGGCAAGGCTAAGCTTATATTTTTTTAATTTTTCCCACTTAGTCATCCCAAAAGCCCTGGCTGCTTCTTCAAGAGAGGGGTCGATTTCTGCAAAACCAGTGACGGCTCCTTGGTAAATTGGAAAGATTGCATAAATCACAAGGGCTGTTATGGCTGGCAGCTTTCCAATCCCCATAAAGGGAATAAAAAGTCCCAAGAGGGCAAGGGATGGAATTGTCTGAAAAATTCCCGTCACTTGAAGGACTCCTTCATTTATTTTTTTGCGGTTAGACAAAAATATGGCCAAGGGAATTGCTATTACAATTGCAATTACAAGGGACATCAAGGAAATCTGGAGATGTTCAAGAAGAGAAGTGACCCACTGGCCCTTTCTCTCTGCAAATGTTGTAATCAAACTATTCATTAATTTCACCCTCCTCTTTGAAGAAACTTGCAACAAAATCATTGGCAGGATTGTTGACAAGGTCTTCTGGGCTTCCAATTTGGACAACCTTGCCGTCCCTCATGAGGCAAATCCTGTCAGCAAGTTTTATTGCCTCCCTCATGTCGTGGGTTACGAAAACAGTTGTAATCTTGAAGTCACTGTGGAGCTTCTTCACCAAGTCTTGGAGCTGAGTTCTTGATATTGGATCAAGAGCCGAGAAGGGCTCGTCCATTAAGAGGACCTTGGGGTTGGCAGCAATAGCCCTTAAAATCCCAATTCTCTGTTTTTCTCCACCAGACAAGTCTTCTGGCAACCTATTTTTATAAACTTTTGGGTCAAGGTCAACTTGCTTCAAGAGAGAGTCCACCCTCTTGGCAATCTCTTTTTTATTAATCTTTTTCATCTCAGGAATTAGACCAATGTTTTCTGCCACAGTGAGATTTGGGAAAAGGGCAATCTCTTGCAAGACATAACCCATCTCAAGTCTCATTTCCCTTAGGGGATAGTCCTTAATATTTTTTTCTTGGAAGAAAATATCTCCCTCAGTCTGCTCTATCAACCTATTTATGAGTTTTAGCGTCGTAGTCTTCCCGCTGCCACTGGGGCCAACTAAGACGAAAAATTCTCCCTCTTTGATTTCAAAGTTGAGATCATCGAGGACTTTTTCCTTCCCGTCGTAAGACATAGAAACGCCTTGGTATCTTATCATAATATTCTCCTTTGTTGCTAAAAATAATTTACTTAAATAACTTACCCCTGGACAAAAAAATAATTCACAAATCCCAATTTATCTGAGACTTGTGAATTTTATTTAAGATTTATTTTTTTCTTAGAGTCCTAAAGATAAGGGACTTAAAAAATTACATATTAGTAAGTCCACCATCAGACACCAAAATTTGTCCGTTGATGTTTGACGCTTGGTCAGATGCAAGGAAAAGAAGATTTTCTGCAATTTCTTCAGCACTTGCCACCATCTTGTCAAGCTTTGGTCCCCTCATTACAACTTCCATGCCCTTTTCATCTACATCATTTAGCTTCTCCATAATTTCTGTTGCAATACCACCAGGTGCTACAGCGTTGCAGCGAATTTTATCATTGGCATACATGGCTGCAGTGTTTCTCACAAGACCATGGATGGCACTCTTGGACATTGTGTAAGCAACTCCTGCCTTGCCACCTCTTACACCTGCAATTGATGTTGTGGCAACAATGGATCCTCCATCCTTCATTAGAGGAATAGCTCCTTTAAAGAGCCTAAAGGACCCCTTGACATTAACTTCGAAGATCCTATCAAAAGTTTCTTCCTCGCAGTGAGTTACAGGTTCGAACTTGTCCATTATACCAGCGTTGGCAATAAGGACATCAAGCTTGTCATTTTCACTTTTTACTTTTTCAAAAAGTCTGTCTACATCTTCTTGCTTAGACACATCTCCTGGCACAGGAATAATTTCTCCCTTGCAACCCGATGACTTGGATTCTTCAGCTAGAGCTTCTAGCTTTTCCTTTCTCCTTGCAAAGGCATAAACCTTTCCGCCTTCACCTGCTGCCATAAGGCTTGCAGACCTTCCTACACCAGATGAAGCACCAGTGATAACAAGAACTTTATTAACAAATCTCATAAGATCCTCCTTTGTTTACTTCATTTTGATTTACTATAATATCATTGTAACAAATTATAGATGGGGTTTTTATATTATTTTACCTTCTAAATTTATTCCCTATCTTAAAAAATTAAAGGGAAATATTAAAAATTCTCTCCCTCTATAATAAGATTCGTCCGATTCCAATCTGTGGTAGATGGTGTAGGAATAAAGGATTGCCTTGTAAGAAACTGTTCCACCGTCCTTGTAGCGATATCTTATTGGAAAGCACAAGATTAAAATGATTAACAAAATAAGAAGCTTTTTCCTCATAAAATTTTATCCTCTCTCAAAAATTTTTATGAAATGTATTCTAAATAGAGTATATTATTAAGACCACTTTAATTCAAACAAAAAACAGCGGAGCTTTTGACCCCACTGTTTTACAACTTAAATTTATATAATTTATTTCACCTAATATTTATCTAAATCACTTTTCAAAATGATTCTCGTAGTTATCTATTAAAAGTCTAAGTCTCTTAACTTCTTCTTCAAGGAGTTCTCGCCCCTCGTCGGTAATTTTATAATACTTCCCCTTCTTATCTACTTCAACTCTTGTAATCAAATCATTTTCTAAAAACTGGGCCAAGAGGGCATAGAGGGTTCCTGGCCCTAAGTTTATTCTTCCTCCTGTGATTTCACTTACCCAAGCTCTTATTTCTGCCCCGTTTCTAACTTGTCCTAATGCCAAGATGGTAAAGTACATGGGCTCTGTTAGGGTTTGGAATTGATCTCTTGCCATGCTTACACCTCCAAGATTTTTGCAATCTCTTCTTGGACCTTTTCATCCTCTAGATTACCACTTACTTCTAAGACCACATTCTTATATAAAATCAAATAGTCTTCTTGATCTGATGTGATATAAGTCCTGTCATAAGGATAAGTTTCAGAAATGTCTTTAACAAATTCAGCTCTATAAGGGCGCTTCATAGAATTTTTTAGAATTCTTTCAAATAAATTACCTGCAAGGTCCTGTGACTTTACTACAGTCTTTTTTATACCAAGATCATTTTTTTCTGATGAATAATAATCGCAGCTTTCTGTCAAAAAGCTTCTATTTTCCTTAGTCTTTATAAAATCTCCCACCACTTGGCTTTCAATCTCATTAGAAGTAGAGAATTTGTCGATTAAAGTAAATATAGATACATTGGTAATTAAAGAAATTAAAATTACCATTGAGATTAGAATAAATTTTTTCTCACCTCTTTTTATGTTCATTGTTTTAATTTTTTTGCGATAGAAATAAACAAAAGAAATCATAATAAAAGTTGAGAGAAGACTTATTAGATGAGTTCTGTCACTAGACCCATCATTAGGAAGTAAAAATTCTGATCCAAAGGCAAGAATCATTAAAATAATTGGAGTATAAAATAATAAGACAAAGGCCTTGGAAAAAGTAAGTCTTGAAAATTTTATATCACTTATGCTTTTCACATCCTTGTTCCTCTTTCTAAAAAGTATATGGTCTCCCAAGGCTAGAGTATTGAAAAGAAAAAATAAAATAACAGCCGGCCACATAAATATTAGGTAGTTTGAATAAAATATATCCCTAGAAAAAAATCTAGAAGTTATAGAGAAAACTATAAATACAAAGAATATAAAAGTTATGCTAAAGGAAATTAGTTCTCCTTTGGCACCCTTATTTAAAATTTCAATTTCTTCCTTTTCGTCGTTATAAAGAGAGTCTTGACTTCCTTCATCAAGCTTGTAGATGTTTATGTTGTAGGTCCTGTCTACAAGATGCCAACCAAGGTCTTTTGCCATCTCATCAAAGTCCCTTAGTTCATCCTTAGAGAAGGCAGAAAAAGATCCTTCGTTAGGTGCAATAGAAACTTTGTATCTGGCATCTTCTGGTTCAGCTTTTTTAAACTTGTGGATGAAGGACAAAATTATTTTTTCAATTTGCCAGCCCTCTTTAGCCATGTCCTCATACCACTTTTCAACAAGTCCAAAGTTTGTATAAGTTAAATGTCTTGCCTTTAACATAATCTATCCTCCTTTAGTATCGACTATCGATAATTAGATTGTATATCGAGACTCGATAGATTGCAATAATACTTGAAATTTTTTATTTATAAGAATTTGTATTTCATCTTCTATTTCAAATTTTATCTCTCAAAGGATTTTTATATAAAAAAGATCCTTAAGATTTAACATCCTAAGGACCTTTGATTTTTTCTATTAAATTCTTATAAGTAAGTTTTTGTTTGCTATAAAAATGATCTTCAATGTCTTAAGTTAATATTCATAATTTTTTTGGCTCTTAACAAAGTCTGATCATTCTTCCTTATTTAACTTTACTGATTCCAAATGATAGTCCGATTTTAATCTCTTAAAAAATTTACCAATATTATAATGTTTGTGAAAAGATAAAGTCGATTTAATCATTGCTTTGTCCTCTATCTCTTCATCAAGTATGTCTAACCTTCTTATTTCCACGCCTTCTTTTGAAGCAAAATCTAAAAAGTTATCCTCATCGAAGATATCACTAGCAAACACCATAATGTAAGACTTGGATATCCTATCATTTATTAAATTACTGATACCCTTTAATGAAATCAAGGTCACTAGACATACTACAGTTGCTATTATTGCTCCTTCATGAAATCCAATTCCTACTGCAAGTCCTATTGCAGCAGATAGCCATAAGGTCGCAGCTGCGGTAAGGCCTGACACACCGTCTTTTGTCTGAAGTATAGTACCTGCGCCCAAAAATCCAATTCCACTTACAACTTGACCTGCAATTCTTGCCGTATCTCGTCCAACGTCATCAGATATTTCACCAATTCCTTCTATTCCAATGAGCATAATTAAGCATGCACCAACGCTTACTATTATATGGGTCCTAAAACCAGCCGCCCTATTTTTAATTTCCCTTTCTATTCCAATAATGGCACCTAAAAAAGCCGCCAAAATTATTCTAATTGTTACTAAAAATATATCTATTCCCTTCCCCTACCTTCGATAAATGTTTAAATGAACTTTATAATTTCTTTTTGAAGATATAATCTTTACCATATTAACACGTTTACTGTCCTGAAATTATGTTAGAAAGTTGAAATTTTATTAAAGAACCTAATTATTATGAATTTTAAATTACTATTCATTTGTTAAATAGTAATACACTTCACCTTGATTCACTTCTCAATAAATATAACAACTAACTCCTTCTATATTAAAAAATATAGAAGGATAAATTAGGTTGTCTAATAGTTTCGCTGACTATTTGGATATATCTTTTTAAAAGTTTCCAACACTTCTTTTTTGTCCGTAACAATAAAAATAGATGAAGAATCTTCTGCTACTATTTCAATTTCAGCTAATGGATGTTGGATTATAGAAACACCATCTTCATAGAGTTGATTATTGTCCCTTGCATTAGGAAGCCTATAACTCAATATTTCTTCATCTGAAATATTATCTGGTATTGCAGAGAAAACGGCCCATATCCATTGAAAATTTTCTTCATTTAAAGAATCTATTAACTTATCTGTGGACAATATTATGTAGTCCTTTTCATTAATTAAATTAAACAAATCTCTAGACAAAGGATACGCCTCAATATCTGTTATTAACCATTTGTAATTAACAATATATTTACCTATTGCATCTAAAATCTCTAAAAGATAAGAATATTCTTTTCTATCTCTTGTGGATATATATCTCATAATGCCCTCATATTCAAACTTTAATTATTTTACTATAATCACAATAATCCCAATTAAAATAAAAATAATCCCAATAATAAGCTCTACTAAGCCTACCTTCTTAGCGTAGACTTCAGTCTTTCTACCTGATTTAAAATCCCTTTCAAAACCATTAATCAAATTATATTTTTCTTTAAAGTAAATTAAATAGCCGAAAGTAATAAAAGCTAATCCTACTAGTATAAGTATTATCTTCATTAATATCATAAGACACCTCTCAAAACTTCTTAGATGGACAAGTCTTTTGTAATAATTATACTACAATGAATTCCACTACTTATATTGACTTTTTTCTTAGACAAAAATATAATTTAGTTAGAAAGTATGAATTTCTAACTCAGGAGGTTTTGTTATGTTAGTTGAACTAAAAGCTAAATCACAAGTCACTATCCCAAAAGATATAGTAAACTCTATGGAATTAAATCAAGGAGACCAATTCGAAGTAACTGAAGATAATGGAAAAATTGTGCTTGTCCCAGTTGCAATCTACCCAGAACATGTAATAAAAAATTTAAAGGCTGAAGTAAAAGAAATTAAAGAATCTATAAAAAATGGTGATCAACCAATCTTTGATTCTATTGACTCCCTATTTGAGGAATTGGACAAGTAATGTCATATAAAATTACATATTCGAAGGCCTTCAAAAAACATTACAAAAAACTATCTGACACTGAAAAGAAACAGACTAAAAAGAAACTCAAGTTTTTTGTAGAAAATCCTACTCATCCATCTTTAAGAACCAGGAAAATACAAGGTGCAGATGGAATATGGGAGTCTTCTGTTAACATGGATATTAGAATTATTTGGTTCTATGAAAATAATGAATTGATATTTCTTTTAGACGTTGGACACCACGATATCCTGGACAAGTTTTCAATTCGTGTTTTATTATAGTTATTTAAATCTTTATATACAAAATCCCCATATTTTAATGAGAAGTAGTTGGTAATTACAGCTCTTAAATAAACTTCTATATGCTCCATCAACGAAAACAAAATATGTCTAAGTTCCATGTCAAATAAATATAGATCAACTATATTTTCAAAGGTAGTTCCATCTATGTACTTACCATTTCCTTTTAAAGTTACACTATAGGCTTTAATAAGTCGATACTAAGATATTCTGTTAAGCACACTTTTTGCATAATTTTTATCTTCTATTTCTAAACCTAAAGATATTAAGTTTTCTATTTATTTGCTTATACTTATGGGAGTTTGGTGGGGCTTCTTCAAATTATTTCTCCTTATAATCAAAAGACCCGACTTACACCACTTTAAGAGGCATGTCGGGTTCTGTTGGCTTTATTGTGTATTTGATTTTTATCCTTGTCAATTTTCTATTTCAACTTCAAGTCCTGATTTAAATATTAATTTAAGCTTTTTATCATAAACTATACTTTTTTATATTAGAAGTTAATTTGTAATTTAAACCACCGCTTACTTCTGCTATTACATTAGTATTAATAATTGTATTTCCATTTGCGTTCATACAACATTTGCATTAGCAGCTAAAGTCATAAGAATTAATACTACATCCCTAGACTCAATGTCGTCACATTGTATTATTGGTTTATTTTTTCATTTTCAATATACATAACTTTATACTTTTTTAATTCTTAATAGATTCTAACTATTTTCTTTTTTCGCCAAAGCATTATTTACTTTATATCCAATGATGAAGTAAAATATCATTTGCAATACAACTATGATTGTCATAGTTGTATTATTTAGACTATTACTAAATATTATAATAATATTTAGTAATATAAAAAATATAGCATATATTCGCAAAAGTTTTGCTGCATACTTATGCGCATACTCCCAGTTTTCTTTTGATTTCATACTTAATGCTGTTCTAAATCCACTATACTTACTAATATTTCCATTTGCTTTATACTTATAAAAAAAAGACAAAAACAACCCTACTATAGGTAATAAACTAATTACAATTTTTTCAAAATTCATACAAAATCACCCTCTAAAGATCCTAGAAGCCACAATTTTCAACATTCTTATAAGTTCTTATACTATTTTCAAGATCCTAGGCTTTCTTATAACAAGCTTGCGACCATATCGCCGTGCCTTTTTTCATCCTCCCTAACGCTTTCGATTTCTGGAAACTTTTTTGCTACTGGAGCATAATTTTCAGAAGCTTTATACTCACCCTTTACAATTTTTGGATATAATCTTTTTTTACCCATTAGCTTATAAAGGATAGGCATAAAGAAAGCCAAGGTTTTCTTTGGTTTTAAATTTTTCCTTGTAAGTTTATGAAAAACAGCAGCATGATGACCCTCCTCTGCTGCAAGCTTTTTAAAAGTAGCCGCATCATTTTTATCCTTAACTACATCAGCAAGGCTTTGGTACATCAAAACTACATCTAATTCTCCTTGTTGAGATTTTAATAATATTTTCATATCTTCTTTACTTATAGTCATATTCTCTCCCCTAGTTTTTTATTTTCATTTTATATTGTTAAAAATTTTGATTTATTTTCGCTCCATTTATTATATGAATTTTTAGATAAAATGACAATAAAAAACCCGACTTAAAACACTTAATAACATGCGTCAGGTAATTTTACTAGTTGCTGTTTTTTATTAAATGGGCAACTGATTATACATGACTTGAGTGGTCAGTATGGATAAATTTTGAAACTTTTCAAAAGCCCCGTATGTGGGAATATATCCATATCGAATAAGTTAAGCTATTCATTATAAGTCTAAACTTTCCTTGTTTAACAAATTTGGAACTTAATCTAAGTATATCATGAAGAATAAGGTCATATAATTCAAATCTATTTAGAAATAATTCCGTATCGGACATATTTTTAAATTAGTGTTTTAACATTCCCATTATCATCTTACTTTACTAGCAAAACTTCAATTTCCTGTTTTCTTGTCGAACACACAACAATTTTAATATTTATTAAGACTAACCTGATGATAGCATACATCGAAAAGTTGATTTTAACACTCCTTGCATGGTAGAAAATGCAAAAAAATATGTCCTAGGATATGTAAGTTAAAGTTCAATATCAACTAAATTTCGTCATCCTTTAAGTGACTTTAAATATTCTTTTTGTTTCGGTGTAATTCTCTTGCTTTCTCGCGCTTTTTGTATTGCCTTATTGTGAGTCCATGTGTCTAATTCTTGACCTTCGATGTGTTTTATGGTTGTATCCCATTGCTTTGCCAAAGCCGTTGCAAAGAACCATGCAATCATCATCTTAACGTAATACTCATCGTTACTAACAGAAAGAGGTATCTCCAAATACTCAGGTTTAAAGTCATCATCAAGAAAGTGAGACATTAACATCTTAAGACCAAAACGGCAAATATATTCTTCTTCCGATTTGGACCATTCTTTAATTTTTTCCAAAAGTACTATTTTATTCTTCTTGAAAATCTTTGGAGACATAATGTCACAAACAGCCCAATTATCTATATAAGGCAAAAATCCATCAACTGCCACAACGCAAGTATCATAGTCTTTAATTTCAGACACAATGAGTCCATGAAGTATATTTTCATCATAATATCTATGGGGTAAATCTCTTAGAAATTTTGATATTTCCGGATCTCCTATAATTCTTTTAGCAAGCTTTCTAGCTTCTGGAATTCTAACTCCTATAAATAGATCTCTCGGAATATTGGGTGTCAACTTCGTCTGAAAATCCGCGTATGAAATATCCCGCAATGCAAATAATTCTTCTCTGATATTCACTTCATTCACTCTCCATACAATTCTAATTTGTCTCTCTATAATGAATATTTGACAACAAAATTATACATTCCGCGTGCGTTGTCTTTTGCTTGGGAACATAATTTTTTATCCTCGTCATTCTTGTAGGAACACAATTTATTAATGTCTTTGTCTTTGGCATTTTTTCTTTTATCTTTAAAGTTATTAGAATTTTGACTATCTTTAACTCCTGTTTTGAAATAGAATGTCAGGTCATATGGATGGACTGTTCCGTCTTTGTCAATTCTGCCCACCACAACTTTATGAACTATGCTTTCAAATACTGTTCTACTAAATTCCTCTATAATTTCTTTGTTTTCTAAGACCTTTTTAAATTGCTTTAGTCTTTCTTTAATAGAGTTTTCATCTTTGATAGTTAGCTCTAGTGTTTTCTTTTCATCAAGTAATTCTTCTTTTTGTTTTGTAAGTTTTTTATACTTTTTAGCATAAACTTCTTCGTCTATACTATCTTCTAAATGAAGATCAACTAACTTTCTTTCTTGACTAATGATTCTGTTTAATTGGTTTTCTATCTTTTTCAAATCTTTGACTAAAGTATTATCATTTATTTCTTCTTCTACAATTTTTAAAAAGTCATCTATTACTGTTGAATCTACATGGCATAATTGCCTATAGCTTTCAACAAATGCTTTTTCTATTGCTGCTTCTTGTATTCCTTTTGAATGAGGGCAATATTTTTTACCTTTTTTAGTTGACTTTACACATTGCCAGTTAATTTTTTTATAAATTGAACTAGTGTGCCATGTTCTTCTTGAAAGTATTTCACCACAAAAT